>ERZ506993.269-NODE-269-length-35612-cov-8.46458_pt1 | contig 35612 bp, 28 predicted proteins | sample MGYA00513167_ERZ506993 | MGnify/ENA metagenome assembly ERZ506993 | reverse complement strand
TCAATACTTCCACTTCCCAAGCAATTCATCCTTCAACCCCAAATCATCAATCCCCGTCATATCCGCATACTTAATATCCTCCGGATAATTCTCCATCTCACTTTTCTGCCCCTTCAATATTTTCCCCGGATTATAATGGTCCTTATCATAAACCAAATACTCATTCACCAAATACTCAAACACATCCCTCACATCTCCCTTATCATCCTTCCCCTTCACAACACTAACCCCATCCAGCGAATACGGCGACCCGGATTCCGGATAGATTATCTTCAGCGGATTGCCATTATTGATTTCCGTCACCACCTGATAAGTAAGCGCCGTACCCACAGCGCACTCCCCCTGGATCAGCAGCTTCACCGGCCCGGAACCTGACTCGGAATACTGTTTCACATTATTATTCAGCTTATCAAAATACTCCAGCGTCTTCTTCTCTCCCCATATATTCCTGAGATTCAGATAGAAATTATACCCCGTAGAACTGGATTTTGGATTTTGAATAGATATCTTATTCTTAAATTCCGGTTTCAGCAAGTCCTCGTAAGTCTTCGGCTCCGCAATCCCATATTTCTTCAAAATCTCCGTATTTACCGCAAATCCGCCCCCATAACTTTCCCATATCAAATACTTCCCATGCTCCGGCAGCATACCGTCAATATAATCCAAATGTGAATATTCTGCCACATCAGCCAGTGAGTCCTTCATTTTCTCCATATACCCGGTCTCAACCCCCAGCACAATGTCCGCATCGGAGTGTTCTTTCTCTGTCTGAATCTTAGCAGCAACCTTAGCAGTGGGCATATACATGATCTGCACATTCAAATCCGGAAATTTCTCGGCCAGATGAGCCTTCAGATCATCATTCCTGTACTGCTCCAGCGCAGAATAAATCACTAAAGTATTGCTTTCCTGCTTATTTATCGCAAAATATAAAACCATGATTACAACAACTAACCCCGCTAATATTTTCTTCATCCCTCAATTCTCCTTCCTTGCAAAATACATTTTCAGGAAATAGATCACGCCCTTTGCAATTACATTGACCAGCAAAATAATAATGGAAATAAATGCAATAGGTTCAATCAGTGACTGAGAATCAAACTGCGGGATCAGAAGTGCCAGCGGCATATTTCTGAAATTTGCCAGGAAGGAAATCGCCGAAATGGTCACCATACAGTTTACAAAAATATAGCTGAACATTTCCAGAATCGTTCCTCTTGTACACGGCATGTACACATCAACCAGCATTTTTATCTTAGAGATTCCCAGAGAATACGCGACATCCTCCAGATTACTGTTAAACTTAGAAAGCGAATTATAAGCCAGCAGATACGGCGATGCAAAAAAGTGAGTGATATTTACTGTGATCAAAATAGCGATTGTTCCATAAACAAAGCTTCCCTGAAAGAACAGTACATAGGACAAACCCAGCACAATACCGGGAAATGACAGGGAAACCAGAGAAATCAAATGAATAGCCATGGAAGAAAAGTTTTTCCCTGAGCGCGCCGTCACAAAAGCAGCGTAATAGGTAATCAATGTACCGGCCAATGCTGTCGTCAGTCCGATAAACAGCGAATTCAGCAGATACCCGCCAATCCCCAGATCCAGAGATTCCGTTATATTGTCAAAGGTAAAACTAAAGTCTACAGGATACTGTTTCACAAAACTCAAAATGACAAACGTAATAATCGGAAGGCTGATCAAAACAAGAGTTACAACACATACAACCCTGGAAAAAATATCTCGTTTCCTGTTCTTCCCAATCACATACGGTTTCGTGATTGTACTGTTTGTCCCGTTATCTTTATTTAACAGATCAATAATAAAGGCGATCACTGCCGGAATCAGCAGAATTACCCCGATGATTCCGCCCTTTGAATAATCAAGCAGCCCAATAACTTCCCGATACATATAGACCGGCAGAGTCATCATTTTCCCGCCTACTATTAACGGCACACCATAATCCGTGAATACGACGGTAAACACGGCGAAGAAAGCGGAGATTAACGGTTTTTTAAGATTTGAAAGTGTAATTGCCTTTAACTGCTGTTTCTTAGAAAGCCCCAGCACATCTGCCATCTCATATACCGTAAAATCCTCATATTGAAAGATATCTGTCAGCATTAAAAATGCCATCGGACAAGAATACAAAGTTGCGCCGATTACAATTCCGGTCAATCCATATAAATGGATGTTGATCCCGGTTAGATTTGTAAAAAATCCATTGTCACCAAATAACAGTGTCAGCCCCATACCATGGGAAATAGACGGGATCAGCATTGGCAGCGTGAATATCACGGACCATACACCCTTATGCCGGATATTTGACCTGTTGACACACCATGCCAGAAGCAGGGCAATGCTTACAGAGACAATAGTAGTCACAAGCGATGAAAGAAATGAATTCCAAAGCATTGGAGCAAACTGTGCGCTTGACAGGACTTCACTGATATCACCATAAGAAATATGAGTAGCTAAGGCGATGATCGGGCATAAAACATGCAGAATTAAAAATATGCCTATGAAAAGTTTCAGGCTCTGAAAGGTTCTGTTCTTCATATCTCCTCCGTCCTACAATCTGCCGATACATTTTGATAAAGAATCAAATTTCTGGTTTAAATGGTTTACCACAAAGGTTCGGATGTATTCATTCGCAGGGTTATTGTATATTTCCAGAGGGCTGTCCAGCTGTTCAATCGTCCCGTTGCTCATTACCATGATCCTGTCGGACAGGAAGAAGGCCTCCTCCTGGTCATGGGTGATATAGATCATTGTGGAATGGAATTTTTTCTGAATGTCTTTCAGTTCCCTCTTCATGATCTCCTTATTTTCAACATCCAGTGCGCTGATTGGCTCATCGAGCAGAACAATGGATGGGTTTAAGGCGAGAGTGCGGACAATTGCAACTCTCTGCTGCTGGCCTCCTGAGAGGTGATGGGGCTTTTTGTTCAATTGGTCACTCATGCCAATCATGTCTAAGGTTCTTTCGGCACGTTTTCTTGAGTCTGCTTTTGTTTCAGGTTTGATCTTCAGGGCATACTCTACGTTTTCCAGAACTGTCATATTGGGGAATAAGGCATAATTTTGGAATATGATTCCCATTCCTCTCTGGGATGCGGGAAGCATGCTTATGTCCTTTCCGTCCAGCAGTATTTCTCCTGCGGTCTGGGATTCCAGACCGATGAGGATTCTTAACAGTGTTGTTTTACCGCAGCCGCTGGGGCCGAGGACACTGAGGAATTCCCCTTCCTTTACTACGAAGGAAAGGGATTTTAGAACCTGTTCTCCGTCGTATTCTTTTACAAGATTTTTTACGATCAATTTCTCTGTCATATGAAATTCTCCTTGGTATGATAGGCCGTAGATTATCGGCTGTGTATTAATATCCCTGCGGTATTTACATTTGGGGAGGGGGCCATTGATTTTGTCGGAGGCATGATTGGCGGATTCGGGCTGTGAATGGCAAAATAGGGGGTGTTTTATGGAAAATCATGAGTACACTTCCTTTTATATTTTGTTTCAGTATACCATTTATTACTATTTTATGCTACTGTTGTTGCAGATTAGTGGATAAAAGTAAGGTGTAATGATGGAAATTAAGGAAGGCTTATAAATATTTTTGCATATTCATGCATTTGGGGGTAATGTTGTCTGCTGTGTTATATACTGCAGAATAAAATATGATTTTGGTGTAAGTGCGAAGAGATGGACTGTTATATGCGGACAATGCTGAAAAGTGATGTGCTTTTATGAAAAGTTGACATCGTGATGACCAGACGTTAAAATGGAAGAGATTTTCTAAATATCACTCCGGCGTATAATTTATAGAGGAGGGGTTAAAAGTAAAATCTAGAACTGAAAAATTTGCAATTATTCCCACGTTGTTTTGTTTATTATCTAAAAACCAGGAGTAAAATAAGAATAAAGCTGTCACAGGGATTTATTTACATGAAGCAGGAAAATCTGCGCATTAGCAGCAGAAGAAAGGCAGTTGTCAGATATATGGACTTAATAGAAATATTCAATAATCATTTTCCGAAGATATCGCAGAAGCAGATTATATTGTTCCTGATTCTCAGTATCCTGCTGGCTGCTGTCCTCATCTTCATGGTACAAAGAAAAATAATAAAGACAGGGCAGGCAGTCTGTATAGCGGGTGTATTTGTCTGGTTGTATATTGTTTTTTTGTCCACCGTTTTCTCACGGAATCCTTATCCGGAAATGAAATATGAACTGATGCCTTTTTGGTCCTATGTTTTTACCATACAGTATCGCAGCGTATCCATGGCAGAGGAAATATTTTTGAATGTGCTTCTGCTGATGCCGATGGGAGTGCTGCTGTACATGGCATTTGGCAGACGTGTTGGGGTGATGAGGATAACCGCGGCAGGACTGTCAGTGTCATTTTGTATTGAATTTTTACAGTTAGTATTAAAACGTGGGCTTTTTGAGTGGGATGACATGATCCATAATACCTTAGGGGTATATTTAGGATGCTGGATATGTAAAAAGATAATGGATGTCTGTAAAAAAAGATGAATCTGCCGTATATGGTCTGCAGGTGGGTTCATCTGTTGGCATTTGTGTTTTTTACTCTTTGTGTTTTGCCTTGAAGTTACATATCCATGCAGGACGGCAAAAACAGGATGATGGAACAGCATTCTGAGTCAGGCATATTTCATCACTTCTTTATCACATCTTTTCATTTCTTCAGAATAGCAGTGGACTTTACAGGCACTGCAGAATGTCTTTGGCTTTATGATGAGACATTTATCTGTTTGTTTCCGGGTTGTTCAGTTTTTTACGTTGAAATTCATTGGTTGAGTTGTATCCTTAAAAATGTTAGGGATAGGTCTATAAGAATTAAGACGTATTTTGTAATATACTAAAATGTCAGGCTTGTAAATGTATGATTAATATGATAGTATATGGTTAAAGTGTATAATAAAGCAACGATAATAATAAAAAATATATAAATAATATACAAAAAATAGGGGTGAGTTATTTATGTATAAAGTAAACACAAAATTTGAAAAAAATAAGTATATAGCTCATACCATACCAGAAACAGGTGATATACAGTTTTTGGAACAGCATTTATTCAATGTAGAACAGCTTTCTGATGTCAACTGTCCTTTACAGCTAATGAAAAATCTGGCAGTCATCACAGCAATACTGCATGATGCAGGTAAATTCAGTTTAGAATTTCGGGAATATATGCAGGCAGTGATTGCATCTAACGGAGAAACTGTAAGGAGAAAAGTTGATCATTCTACGGCAGGCGGAAGAATAATCCAGGGGTTATTGCCGGGAACTTTGTTGGCGAAAATGGTTAGTACAGCAGTGTATTGTCATCATGGGTTACAGGATTGTATTGATTTGGAATCCGCATCATCTTTAGAGGAAGAGCGAGAAAAAAAAGAAATAGATATGCAGACAATCTGCAGTAGTTTTTTTGAACTTTATCCTGTAGAAAAGTTGAAAAAGTATTGTATACAGGCGCAGGACGATGTACAGATATTGAAAGACAAAATAAAAAGTATAGTAAAAAGTGGAGGCAGAGAGTGTATTTATGGTAGGAAAAGTTTTTTTCTGGGAATGTATGAACGAATGTTGATCTCTCTGTTATTAGACAGTGACTGGACGGATACTGCTGCATTTAATCAGCATATTGATATTACTTTCAGGAAAACAGCAGATGATACACAGCAAATATGGAGTCAATGTATCAGGTATTATGAAAACTATCTTACTCAGATGAAAAAGAATAAAAACGAGAGTCCTGTTGATATATATAGACATGAGATTTCAGAGCACTGCAGGAAAATGGCATTCACTTCATACCGGCTTTATCGTCTTACAGTCCCAACCGGTGCAGGAAAAACACTGAGTAGTCTTAGATTTGCTCTTTATCATGCTGAAAAGTTTAAAAAAAAGCACATAATTTATGTGGCGCCATACAATTCAGTGTTAGAACAGAACGCGTCTGAAATACGAAAAGCAATCGGAAATCCTGATATTGTTCTGGAACACCACTGTAATGTGGTACAGGAAAATGATGAAGATGAGGAACGTTACAGACAGTTATCAGAAAGCTGGGATTGCCCGATTATCGTTACAACTGCGGTACAACTTCTGAACTCGTTATATTCTTCCAGTAAAATGAGTCTCCGAAGAATGCACGTCCTGTGTAATAGCGTAATCATATTTGATGAGGTGCAGGCTTTTCCTGTTAAATGTACAGAACTTTTTAATCTTGCAGTTAATTTTCTTACCTCATTATGCAGCACAACAGTTGTTTTGTGCTCCGCGACACAGCCTTCTTTAGCAAAAATACCCCAAAATAGAGTCCTTGAATCAAAAGAAATGATAGAAAATCCCTCAATATATGAACAGGCATTAAAGAGGACAAATATCATCGATAGGACACAAGTGAAAAGTAGTGGACTTGAAGTTGAAGATTTGTTGGATTTTGTTGAGGAACTGCTGCCGAAACAAAATAAGATTTTAATAATCGTTAACACAAAACCATGCGCAAAGGAAATATTTAAAGGTTTGAAAGAACGATATGGGGAACAGCCGCATCATAATTTATTTCATTTAAGCGCAAATATGTGCCCGGTTAATAGAAAATCAGTTTTAAATAATATTAAGAAGAAATTAGATAAAAAGAAAGGTGAAGAGGATACCGTTATCTGTGTCAGCACACAGTTAGTGGAAGCTGGTGTTGACTTTTCCTTTAAATGTGTAATACGTTCAATGGCAGGCCTGGATAATATTATTCAGGCAGCAGGCAGATGTAACAGACATAGGGAGAGGGACAGCGGGGATGTATATATAGTAAAAATGTCACAAAAGGCAGAAAACCTCTCCAGAAACAAGGATATAAGAGATGCTCAGACCGCAATGGAGGAGATGCTGTTTCAATTCAACAATCACGCTAAAGATTTTTCTGATGATTTAAGCTCACTGCAAGCAGTTACTTATTATTATAACAGGTACTATATGAGAAAAGTTGGCGTGGAGACAAATTTTCCGGCTTCTGTGAATGGAATACAAACCACATTGGTAGAATTATTGTCAAATAATCTGATAGGGTATAACCGTTATGAAGCGGCTCACAAAAATGAACCTGTTAAAAGAATTAAAATGTTAAACCAGGCATTTAAAACCGCAGGAGACATATTCGAGGTGATTGATGAGGATGGAAAAGTAAAGGTAGTTGCAGCCTATGATGATAAAGCAAAAAATATACTGAATGAATTGGAGAATCCATATATTGATGCGGCCAGTCGCAGAAGAAATCTAAGAGCGATTCAGGGATATACGGTTGGAATTTCAATGGCTATGAAAGATAAGTTAGGGAGAGCAGTCGGCAATATTTGCGAGGGCAGGATTCTTGTGTTGAGTGATGATTATTATGATGAAGAGATAGGGGTTTTAGAAAATCCCAGATTAAAAGATATGTTCATGTAAGAATCTGGAGGTGAGATTATGGAGAAATTCAGGAACACTGTGGAATTTCAGGTGAGTGGTGACTATGCGTTGTTTGCTAATCCGGTTATGCGTGTAGGCGGAGAAAAATGCAGCTATCACATACCTACGTACGAGGCATTAAAGGGGATTCTTCAAAGCATTTATTGGAAGCCTACTTTGGTTTGGATCATAGATGCAGTGCGGGTTATGAATGGGATACAAACAGAAACGAAGGGGGTAAGGCCAATAGCATATAATGGGGGTAATGATTTGGCATATTATACATATTTAAAAAATGTGTCTTATCAGGTGAGGGCTCATTTTGAATGGAATGAAAATAGAGAAGAGATGATTCATGATAGAAATGAAAATAAACATCATAATATCGCAAAGCGTATGATTAAACGGGGGGGAAGAAGAGATATATTTTTAGGAACACGTGAATGTCAGGGATTTGTCCAGGAATGTGTATTTGGAGATGGAGAAAGTTATTATGATGATATGACAGGTGAAGTGGCATATGGATTCATGTATCATGGGATAACCTACGCAGATGAGGCGGTACTGGAAGAAGACAAAGGGAAAATGACAGTACGTTTTTGTAATCCAGTAATGAAGCGGGGAGGAGTAATTGAATTCCAGCGTCCGGAAAAATGTACGATAAAAAGATATATTAAGCATATGGATATAAAACCATTTGGCGAAGGTGAATTCACGGGATTAAAGGAATTTGAAGAGGAGGAAAGCACTTGGATTGGGTAAGTGAGTTATGTGATTTATATGAGAAAAACAAATATTTGGCGGGCGAGATGCGGTATAAAGAACAGAACAGAAAAAATGGAGTAGAAAAAATCCCCCTGGTTCTGCTCCCTCCTTTTCATACTACGGTAACTGCACAGATTACGGTGACAATAAGCGAAAATGGTGAGTTTCAGGATGCAAAGCTTGTGGAAAATGATGACAAACTTACGATTATTCCAGTGACAGAAAATTCAGGAAGCCGGACATCAACAGTAGTACCTCATCCTTTTTGTGATAATATTAAATATTTGTCAGGTGATTACAAAGACTATTGTATAGAGGGTACTAAGAATGCCGAAGAGTGTTATCGGTTATATATTGAAGCTTTAGAAAAGTGGCATATTTCACCGTATTCTCATAAAAAGGTAAATGCATTATATCGGTATTTGAGCAAAAAATGTCTGATCTGCGATTTAGTAAATGCGGGGGTGTTAAAACTGGGGGAGAACGGAAAATTGTCTGACTCAGTCAAAATACAAGGGATTGAGCAGGATAAGTCATTTGTACGATTTCGTATATTGGAGGAATGTCAATGGGATAAGGATATTCTGTCTGATACAACAGGCCAGTATTTTTCAGAATGCTGGTTGGATCGTACTCTACAGGAGAGCTTTATTCAATATTATCGTTCCTTAATGACAGAAAAAGATATCTGTTATTTGTCTGGCAATACAGAGCAGCCAACCTATTTACATTCCAAGAAAATTAGAAATGAGGGTGACAACTCTAAGTTAATTTCTTCCAACGATAAGGATTATTATACTTTTCGGGGTCGTTTTCATAATAAGGAGCAGGCGTTTGCTATTGGTAATGAAACATCCCAGAAGATACATAATGCTCTAAAATGGATTATCAGACGACAGGGGAAAAACATAGATACATTTTGCATTGTATCATGGGAATCTGATTTGTGTCCGATGCCGGAATGGGATTCGGACACAGATTCAATTTGCAGTCAGTATGTAGAGGATTGGGGTGAGGATGATGGGGAGGAGGTTCCTGTATGGGATGGTAATCAAGCAGGAGCTCTTCAATTTAATTCGGCACTGCTAGGATATCGACGAAAACTAGAGAATATGTCACGCATGGTACTAATGGCGTTTGATGCGGCAACCACGGGCCGTCTTGCGCTGGTGGAGTATAAGAGTCTGGAATCATCACGATATCTGGATAATATAAAATATTGGCATAAAGAGTGTGAATGGCTGCAATTGAAACTTAAGGATGGTGGTTCTTATTACTATAAAGGGATGGCAGGGGTGAAAGAAATTGCTGATATAATTTATGGTACAGAGCAGAATGGAATACTTTCTCTGGGAAATAAAAGTAAGTTATATGGTCAGATTTACAGACGTTTGATTCCTTGTATTTGGGATCGGGGGGATGTGCCGTTCGATATGGTAAATCTTGCGGTTTCCAAAGCGTCTTCACCTGTATCCTATGAAAAGAGGTACAATTGGGAGCGTACATTATTATTGGCATGCTCTCTAGTAAAAAAAATGAAAATGCAGCAAAATCCAAAGGAGGTATGGACATTGGCATTGAATAAAGAAAGCCGGGACAGGAATTATTTGTATGGAAGGTTATTGGCAGTTGCGGACCGTGTGGAATATAGAACATTTGATAAAAAGGACAGGGATGCGAACAGGGAAACCAATGCTAGAAGGTATATGAGTATGTTCTCACAGCGGCCATATGAGACATGGAAAATAATAGAGGAAAGTCTAACACCATATTTTCAAAAGTTAAAGTATCAGGAGAAAATTTATTACCGCAAACAATTAGAAGAGATTTGTGAATTGTTTGATGAGGATACTTTTAAGGATAACAGTAAATTAGACGGGCTTTATTTGTTGGGATTTCATAGTGAATCCTATGAACTAAGAAATAAAGAAGCAGTTAAAGAGCATGATAAAACCAGTGAGGAGGAATGAGAAGTATGAGTGAGTTAATGGGAAAAGTTGATTTTACGCTGTTTATTTCAGTACTCAATGCAAATCCTAATGGTGATCCGTTAAATGGAAACAGACCGCGTGTAAATTTAGACGGGTATGGAGAGATTTCAGATGTGTGCATAAAGAGAAAAATCCGAAATCGTTTTCAAGATTTAGGGGAACGAATTTTTGTGCAGTCAGATGATCGTTCCGACGATTCATATACAAGTTTGAAGGACAGGGCAGAAGGGTGCAGAGAACTTAAGGATGAAATGGATAAAAAGAAAAAGGCAAACCGTGACACATTTGCAAAAATAGCATGCAGGGAATGGATAGATGTTCGGAGTTTTGGTCAGGTGTTCGCCTTTAAGGGGGATGATGTATCAGTAGGAGTTAGAGGTCCCGTATCTATACATCAGGCTGTTAGTCTTTCTCCTGTGGATGTTATTAGTATGCAGATAACAAAAAGTGTAAATAGTGAATCTGGAAAGGACAGCAAAGCTTCAGATACAATGGGAACGAAACATAGAGTTGGGTTTGGGATATATAAAGTTCAGGGTTGTATCAATGTACAGCTTGCGGAAAAAACCGGATTTACACATGAAGATGCACAGTTGTTAAAAGAAGCATTGAAGACATTATTTGAAAATGATGCGTCATCTGCGAGACCGGAGGGCAGCATGGAGGTATGCCGACTTTATTGGTGGCAGCATCAAGATAAGACACCGGCTGTTTCGTCTGGGAAAATACAGAGAGCATTTAGGATTGAGAAGGTGGAACATCCGAAGTCATTTGAAGACTATAAAATACAATGGGAACCTTTGGAATGCGTTGAACCGGAGGTATACGATTTTGTATGATGAGGATAATTTCCTGCAGTTATCCGGTGTCCATCATTTTGCATTTTGCAGAAGACAGTGGGCTTTGGCATATGTAGAACTTCAATGGCAGGAAAATGTCCGTACTGCGGAAGGCAGAATCCTACATGAAAAAGTCCATGATGTGAGCGCAAAGGAAAAGAGAGGGGAATTAATTGTTTCAAGAGCAATGCCCGTCCATTCACGAGTGTTGGGCATCAGTGGTGAATGTGATGTAGTGGAATTCCACAGAAGTCAGGAGGGTATTACATTATCAGGCAGAGATGGGAAATATATTGTTATACCTATAGAATATAAACGTGGTGAGCCAAAGGCAAATGATGCAGATAAAATGCAGCTAATGGCCCAGGCTCTCTGCCTGGAAGAAATGTTATACTGTGACATTCCTATGGGATATTTATTTTACGGTGAAATACGCCGGAGAGAAAAGGTGGAATTTAACGAAGAATTAAGAACTAAAACAAAAGGTGCTTTCGCTGAAATGCATCAGTATTATGAGCGTGGATATACACCGAAAGTAAAGCGTACCAAGAGCTGCAATGCATGTTCTTTAAAAGATATTTGCCTTCCGGTCTTAAATAAGGGGAAATCTGCAGCGGATTATATAATAAAAAATATTTCGGAGGTGGAAAATGGATGAAAAGACTGTTGAATACCTTGTATGTAACTTCTAATAACCGGTATCTGTCCTTGGATGGGGAAAATGTAGTTGTTTTAGAAGAACAAAAAGAAATTGGTCGTGTACCTCTCCATAATCTTGAATCTATTGTAACCTTCGGATATACGGGGGCAAGCCCCGCCCTTATGGGAACATGTGCTAAAAAGAATATAGATTTATGCTTTATGTCAGGAAATGGGAGGTTTCTTGCGCGGGTTTCGGGTGAAGTGCGTGGGAATGTTCTATTAAGAAAGCAGCAGTATAAGATAAGCGGAGATAAGGAGCAAAGTCTCTGTATTGCAAGAAATTTTATTACAGGCAAAATATATAATTCCAGGTGGGTATTAGAAAGGGCGTCTAGGGACTATTCTCTGAGGCTGGATTCCATATTACTGAAGAAAAAATCTTCCATGTTGGCGGATAGCCTTCATGCTGTGAGAAAATGTAAGGATGCGTCAGAACTATTAGGAATAGAAGGAGAAGCAGCCTCCCTATATTTTTCGGTATTTGATGATTTGATCCTTCAACAAAAGGAGGACTTTTACTTTAAAGGAAGAAATAAAAGGCCCCCGCTTGACCGTGTGAATGCGATGCTTTCCTTTACATACTCTCTTCTTGCCGGGATGTGTGGCTCAGCTTTAGAATCGGTCGGTTTAGACCCATATGTTGGGTTTATGCATACAGACAGACCAGGCAGAATGTCATTAGCTTTAGATTTAATGGAAGAATTCCGTAGTGTGATGGCAGATCGCTTTGTTCTTACATTAATAAATAAACGTATTGTAAAAAAGGAAGGATTTATTCAAAAGGAAAATGGGGCAGTAGTTTTAGACGATGAAACCAGAAAAGCCTTTTTATCTGCTTGGCAAGCTAAAAAACAAGAGACGATCAAACATCCGTTTTTGGAGGAAAAAATTGAATGGGGAATGGCACCGTATGTTCAGGCCTTGTTGCTTGCTCGCTATATAAGAGGAGATTTGGATGAATATCCTCCGTTTTTTTGGAAGTAGGTGATATGATTGCTGGTTCTTATTACATATGATGTAAATACAGAAACAGATGCAGGGAAAAGGAGACTCAGAAAGGTTGCAAAACAGTGTGTTAATTATGGGCGAAGAGTACAGAATTCGGTTTTTGAGTGTATTCTTGATAATGCTCAATGTGTTTCTTTAAAGGCTGTTTTAGAAGGAATTATTGACAAGGAGGTTGATAGTCTCAGATTTTATTATTTAGGAAATAACTATAAGACTAAAGTGGAACATTTTGGTGTGGATAGGGGAACTGCGGCCGATTCGACTTTGATATTTTAGTGCGAATCCCAAGCGGACAGAGAAATTCGGGAACATTCGCGCTAAAAAATGTGTCAAAAAATGGGGGATTTATATAATACAAAGTGATTAGTAATGATTTTTATTCAAAAATAGTAGGAAATATAGTGTTTTTATACAAAAGTATTGGATAAAACATGGATGATTTTGCTGTCATCACCTTCGTGGTGGTGTGGATTTAAAGGATATGACAGATAAGGAAAAAGAATATCAGAAATCGTCATCACCTTCGTGGTGGTGTGGATTTAAAGTCCTCGAAGCTCCCGCAGTATCCTACTGTATCGTGTCATCACCTTCGTGGTGGTGTGGATTTAAAGAACCAAAGTGATATTGCAGGGTATGCGGATGACGTGTCACCACCTTCGTGGTGGTGTGGATTTAAAGATAAACAGCAGTGCATCCTCCATCTCCTGCTTAAGTCACCACCTTCGTGGTGGTGTGGATTTAAAGTAATAAACAAGAGAAAGCATATGAAGTATTCTGTGTCACCACCTTCGTGGTGGTGTGGATTTAAAGATTTGGGTTGCTACGATGATTCAAAGAAAGCAAAGTCACCACCTTCGTGGTGGTGTGGATTTAAAGGATATTGTGACATCTGCACTCATGACTGCGGATGTCACCACCTTCGTGGTGGTGTGGATTTAAAGATCCAATCACTGCGGCCTTTTTCGTTCCAAGTGGTCACCACCTTCGTGGTGGTGTGGATTTAAAGGCTCCGGTACAAGTCAGCACTCCGTCCTCGGTCGTCACCACCTTCGTGGTGGTGTGGATTTAAAGTCACCACTGAAATATTCAATGAGAGGGTAAGGCGAGTCACCACCTTCGTGGTGGTGTGGATTTAAAGGGCAGTATACAAGCTCCGGGAGCGTACCGGGACTGGTCACCACCTTCGTGGTGGTGTGGATTTAAAGATTTGATGAATTATTGAAGAACGGTCATCAGGCAGGTCACCACCTTCGTGGTGGTGTGGATTTAAAGAGTATCTACATATTATAGTGCTTATGCTAGTGGTGTCACCACCTTCGTGGTGGTGTGGATTTAAAGATTACAACGCAGGATGACCGTTACAGAGCTTCCTGTCACCACCTTCGTGGTGGTGTGGATTTAAAGGATGAGGCGGGAGTGGAAATCTTAAAAAAGGCCATGTCACCACCTTCGTGGTGGTGTGGATTTAAAGATTATCGGTCTTGGCGTGATACTGGTATCAATCTGTCACCACCTTCGTGGTGGTGTGGATTTAAAGGTGTTACACTCCGGCATGAGTACAACTTGGTAAAGTCACCACCTTCGTGGTGGTGTGGATTTAAAGGTGCAATATCCTTATCTATCTTATCCGCCGCCCTTGGTCACCACCTTCGTGGTGGTGTGGATTTAAAGAATTATATAGGAGCAGAAACCGAATGGGCGCAGATGTCACCACCTTCGTGGTGGTGTGGATTTAAAGATCTCACGAGATGGTGGCAAGACTTATGTGGGTGGTCACCACCTTCGTGGTGGTGTGGATTTAAAGATTGGGCGATATGCGGAATTGATGGTAGCGCAGAGTCACCACCTTCGTGGTGGTGTGGATTTAAAGGATAAAGCAAGCAGAGTGAAGCATAAGGCAGGCGTCACCACCTTCGTGGTGGTGTGGATTTAAAGGATAAAGCAAGCAGAGTGAAGCATAAGGCAGGCGTCACCACCTTCGTGGTGGTGTGGATTTAAAGATAAAACAAACAGTCATACGCAACAAATGCTGCCGTCACCACCTTCGTGGTGGTGTGGATTTAAAGATTATTATAGCTTTGACCTGAATATCGGAATAGACGTCACCACCTTCGTGGTGGTGTGGATTTAAAGAGACGTAATGGAAGGAAACAGATAATAAGTTCCATGTCACTACCTTCGTGGTGGTGTGGATTTAAAGGACCAACATCACATACAGCACTGGTGGGTATGCGGTCACCACCTTCGTGGTGGTGTGGATTTAAAGGCACATGGCAAGGACAATATACTATACTCTATAGTCACCACCTTCGTGGTGGTGTGGATTTAAAGTGTTAACTCCGAAAAAGTTCTGTTCGTTGGGTGGCGTCACCACCTTCGTGGTGGTGTGGATTTAAAGGACACGGCCATAGGTATCAACAACGAGGGTACGGTCACCACCTTCGTGGTGGTATGGATTGAAATCAGAAAACCTCCCTTTTAGAAAGAGGTGAGCATAAAGATGAATACAGCAATAAAAAAGAAACTCCCAATTGGAATAGAGAACTTTGAAAAAATTCGGACAGAAGATTTTTATTATATTGATAAAACAGGTCTGATCAAAGACCTTCTATATAATTGGGGAGAAGTAAATCTCTTTACACGCCCCAGACGTTTTGGCAAATCCCTTAACATGAGTATGTTGAAAAGCTTTTTGGACATTGAGGGTGACATAACATATACAGAAAAGTTATTTAATGGATTGGAAATTTCAAAAGAAACAAGCCTTTGCAAAGAATATATGGGCGCATTTCCAGTTATTTCAATTAGCTTGAAAGGCGTAAACGGCATAGATTTTGCAGCTGCGCGGGATATGATGCGTTCCATTATTGGGAATGAAGCGCTGAGGTTCTATTTTTTATCCGAAAGCAATAACCTGAACGAGAAAGAAAAAATGCAGTACAATCAGTTGATTGCAGTGGATGAAAGCAACAGGCAGGGTTTTACTATGTCAGACACGCTGCTGATGGGAAGTCTGAAGACGTTATCCATGCTGCTGCAGAAACATTATGGCAAAAAGGTCATTATACTGATTAACGAGTATGATGTCCCCCTGGCAAAGGCCTTTGATAATGGTTATTATGAAGAGATGATCATGTTGATACGCAATCTGTTTGAGCAGGTGTTAAAAACTAACGACAGCCTGCAGTTTGCTGTGTTAACAGGCTGTCTGCGGGTGTCAAAGGAAAGCATTTTTACCGGGCTGAATAATATGAAAGTGCTCTCCATTACGGATGTCCGGTTTGATGAATACTTTGGATTTACAGATAAAGAAGTAAGAGAACTTTTGGAATATTATGGACTTACTGCGTCCTATGAAACTATAAAGGATTGGTATGACGGTTATCGTTTTGGTGATGTTCATGTTTATTGTCCCTGGGATGTAATATGCTATTGTGATGAACTCAGATTTGATCCCAAAGTAAAGCCAAAGGATTACTGGTCAAATACCAGCAGCAATCAGTCTGTCAGATATTTTATAGAAAATGCGGAAAGCAATACAACAAAACGTGAGATTGAGCGCCTGGTTGAGGGGGAAGCAGTTAGAAAAGAAATCCGGCAGGAATTAACCTATCGTGAATTGTACAGCGATACAGATAATATATGGAGTGTTCTGTTTACTACAGGGTATCTGACACAGCAGGGAAAATCTGATGATGATATATTTAACCTGGTAATTCCTAACCAGGAAGTGAGAAAGATATTTACGAGACAGATTATGGAATGGTTCCAGGATATGACGAAGAGAGATGGAGATACATTAAATATGTTCTGCGATGCATTTGAAAATGGTGATGCAGCAGGAGTGGAAATGTACTTTAATGCCTATCTTAGAAAAACTATCAGTATCAGAGATACTTTTGTGGGAAAATATAGAAAAGAGAATTTTTATCATGGGATTTTGCTGGGACTGCTTGGATTTAAGGATAGCTGGGGTGTATGGTCCAATCGTGAATCCGGAAATGGTTACAGCGTTATACTTGTAGAAATTGAAGAAAAAGATTTAGGCATTGTGGTAGAGTTAAAATATTCTGAGGATTCCAATCTTGAGGCAGGATGCAGACAGGCACTGCGGCAAATTGAGGAGAAAAACTATACGGAAGAGCTAAAAGCACTCGGGCTAAATCACATATTAAAATTTGGAATAGCATGCTGCAAAGAGCGCTGCAAAGTTATGGTGGAATGAACCTCCGGTACTTTTATTTATGCTGTCTCTGAATAACATAGAAGAATGATCAATATTTTAGACTGTCTTAAAGCTCACGTAAAGATAATCAAGTACCATAACCACTGGAGATAGTTCCATCAAAATAAACGAGGATTCCCTCACCCCCATAGCGGAAGGGAATCCTCAAACCAATCTTAACAGCAGTGCAGACCCGAGAAATACCTGCATCCCCACTGACATAATTCCACATAAACCCAGGTCTTTCATTTATATCATATATGCCCGCATTCAGCAAAACTTCATCTTACCCCAACAGTCTCCCATCTCCTCCTCCATTTCCCCGTCAAATACCACCCAAACGATATCACATAATTGGCTGCCCACCCCATAGGCACAGCCATCCATGCCACTTGAATGCCATACACCGGCGCGAACACATTTGTCACGACCACCCGGATAGAGAGATTCACAAGATTAGCCACTGTAAAAGCCTTCACATCCCCGGCCCCGCGCAGCAGTCCGTCTGTGGATGCTTTCAGCCCGATAAAAGCGTAAAAGAACGAGAGAAACTTCACATAATCCAGCCCCGTCTGAAAAGCGGCACTTCCATTTCCGGCGTCCAAAAACGCTGAGACGAACACATTCCCAAACAACTGATAGAGAATACACAGAAATGCCCCGGCACTCAGCACCGCTGCATAACACATCCGATATCCCTTATTCACCCGTTCCAATTGTCCGGCACCCACATTTTGGGCAGTGAAGGTGGACATGGCATTTCCCATAGCCAGCATAGGCACAATGCTGATAGACTCGATTCGCATTCCCGCGGAATAACCGGCCAGCACAGAAGCTCCGAAGCTGTTGACAACCGACTGAACCAGAAGAATCCCAATCTGCACAATAGACTGCTGGATAATAGAGGGAACCGCAATCCTTACCATGGAAAACATAAGCCCGGCATCATATACACGCCAGTGTTCATCTGTTTCATACCCCTTCAGCTTCCGCAGAAGCAGCCCAAACGAAATTACAGCAGACACTCCCTGAGCAATCAGAGTACCCACAGCAACCCCTCTCACCCCCTGCTGAAACCGTATGACAAACAACATATCCAGGAAAATATTCAGCAGAGAGGAAAATATCAGCAGATACAGCGGCGTCCTGGAATCTCCCAGCGCATTGAAAATGGACGCCTCCACATTATACATAAACAAAAACGGCAGTCCGGCAAAATATACAGCCAGATAAAGCGCTGCGTCCGAAAAAACTTCTCTGGGCGTATTCACCCATCCCAGAATCCGGTGATTCAGGAAAAGTCCCAGCGCTCCCAGGCAAATACTCACCACAAGGAAGTTGATAAGTGTGGTGAATACGGCTGTCTTCATTTTGCCTTTCTTTCCTGCGCCGAGACATTGGGAGATGATAACAGAACTACCGATCCCTCCACCGATAGCAATGGCAATAAACACATTTGTAATTGCATAGGAGGCACCTACAGCAGCCAGCGCCCGTTCCCCAACAAAATTTCCAACGATCACAGAATCTGCGATATTATAAAACTGCTGAAAAAGATTCCCTAAAATCATAGGCAGCGCAAAAAACAGCAGCGAGCGCCCGGGCGGGTCTGTCAGCATATTGTATGTTTTCTTCTTCATCATTCTTTTGTCCCTCTCTTCTGCGGCATTTTTCTTCTGTTTAATCCAGAAACGCTGCCTCGGTATTCCTTCTATAATAATAGAATAACCGAAACAGCGTTTTTTACGATAAACTGCAGTATAAACTATAAAATTTTACCTTCAGAAGTCTTCCCTGTGTTTCTTCAGCATATTCAAAATAGTTTCCTGTGTATACGCCCCCAGACGTTTTTTATCTTCCTTTGAAAGCTGGTCCGGATAAATGGGTTTTCCATACTCCACGATCACTTTAGCAGGTTTGATCTTAGGAAAATGTGCCTCAAAAATTTCAGCGGAATTGGTGATCGCCATAGGGATAATAGGACATCCTGATTTGGTGGCTATCTTAAAGCTGCCTTCATGGAAGGGAAGCATATCCAGTTCACTTTCATTTTTATTTCTGGTTCCCTCGGGGAAGATGCAGATGGAAACGCCGTTTTTCGCCTCATCAATGGCAGTCAGAATGGTCTTCATACCCGCTTTGATATCCTTTCTGTCCAGAAACAGACAGTGCAGGTATTTCATCCAGCTGGACAAAAGGGGAATCGGCTCCATTTCTTTTTTGGCAACATATCCGGTTAGATCCGGGCACAGGACATAGGTGAGAAGAATGTCAAAGAAACTTCTGTGGTTTCCTATGTAAAGGACTGCCGTGTCATGGGGGACATTTTCATGGCCGATGATTTGGATATCAGACCCTGTAATCTTAAGGACACATCTGAAAACTGCCTGGACAATGCGCAGGGAGCTAATGTCCTTTGCCCTCCGGTTAAATTTACCGATCACCCATTCAACCAGCAGGATCGGAATGGATAAAATAAGAAATCCTACAACTACAATGCATACAAGAATAAAGCGGAACATAACACTCACCTTTCTATACCGTTTGGTATACCTTACGGGGCACACTTGCTGTGCCATAAATTACGGGATGCCATTTATGGTATACCTTACGGGGCACACTTGCTGTGCCATAAATTACGGGATGCCATTTATGGTATATGTTATTGGATAAGAAACCAGATATGCCGTAGGCATACCTGGCCGGAAATTTTATATATGATGTGACGTATCCAATACTTGGAACTTCTTATATTATACGGAAAACAGGAAAGGGATGCAAGCCATATTTAGCCCTAATATACAGAAAATACACAACTCCAGCCAAAAGCATCTCTCCATAAACAGAAGTTTTTAACAAATCCTGTTATTCTAACGAAAATCCCCGCGAAAAATCGTCATTATATTCCAAATTATTTTCTTTACAAAGAAGATTTCCTGTAGTAAGTTATGTAGTATATCGCTGATTTTAGGGGGGCTTAGAGAAAAATGGGAAAGACCGGAGTGATGAAGAAATTCATTGGAGATAAAAAATTTTATAAGATGATCCTGGCTATTGCCATACCTATTATGATACAGAACGGCATCACCAATTTTGTCAGTCTTCTGGATAATATCATGGTAGGAAGAATCGGTACGGAGCAGATGTCAGGTGCTGCGATCGTAAACCAGCTTATCTTTGTTTATAACCTCTGTATTTTCGGAGGTGTGTCGGGTGCCGGTATATTTACGGCACAGTATTTTGGACAGAAGGATAATGAGGGTATCCGCAATACCTTTCGGTATAAATTGTGGATGGCTCTGATCCTGACAGTGGGCACTGTCATCGTTTTCCTCATTGGAGGGGAACAGCTTATCAGCATGTACCTTCACGGGGAGGGCAGCGCGGAGAATCTGGCGGCTACACTTGCTTACGGGAAACAGTACCTTTACATTATGCTGATAGGGCTTCCGCCGTTTATGATGGTTCAGGTATACGCCAGCACTCTGCGTGAGTGCGGGGAGACGGTTACACCTATGAAGGCCGGTATCACGGCCGTTGTCATTAACCTGGTGTTCAACTACATATTGATCTACGGAAAATTCGGATTTCCGGTACTGGGAGTGCGGGGTGCAGCCATAGCGACCGTTCTTTCCAGATATGTGGAGGCTGCCATTGTCATTCACTGGACACACAAGCATAAAGAGGTCAACCAATATATTGAAGGGCTGTACCGCACGCTGAAGGTTCCGGCGCTGCTGACGAAGAAAATTCTGATCAAGGGTACGCCCCTTCTTCTGAACGAAGCTCTCTGGGCGGCCGGGATGGCTATGCTGACCCAGTGTTATTCCATCAGGGGATTAAATGTGGTAGCTGCCCTGAACATTGCCAATACCATCAATAATGTATTCAACATAGTATTTATAGCCCTGGGAGATTCCGTGGCCATTGTGGTGGGCCAGCTTCTGGGTGCGGGCAAGATGAAGGAGGCCCGGGATACAGATACGAAGATGATAGCCTTCTCCGTATTCTGCTGTACCGGTGTGGCTCTGCTGATGCTCCTTCTTGCGCCGCTTTTCCCCATGCTTTATAACACCAACCAGGAGGCCAGGGAGCTGGCGAAATACTTTATCATGGCAACCGCGGTCTTCATGCCGCAGAATGCCTTCCTCCACGCCGCTTACTTCACCCTGCGTTCAGGAGGAAAGACAATTGTCACCTTCCTGTTTGACAGTGTGTTCATCTGGGCAGTGAGCGTGACCATAGCGTTCTCTCTGAGCCATTTTACCCTTCTGCCCGTTGTGGCAATCTATATACTGGTGCAGATGGGAGATATGATAAAATGTCTCATTGGATTTATATTGGTGAAAAAGGGAGTATGGCTGCAGAATATTGTGGCGGATTAGAAAATTAAATACAGGGACTGCCCGGCAGAATAAAAGGCAGTCTGAAAAGAGGAACAGGAAATGCAGCTAGGCATATCCTGTTCCTTTTTCATGTGCGTCAAATATGACAGGGAATCCTGTGTGGACGTGTGACCACATATAGCGATATTGATAAAACATGGCGAAAGAAATATGATTATCCTATCAGAAGTCATAAAGATAGGAATTTTTACAGGCCTTATTGAGAAAATTGTGCACAATAAGCAAAAGTTCAGTTAATGGAACTATCATCACAATAATAAGGAGTAAAGACATGCCGTCCAGAAACACAGAAAAGCCTATAACAAGAAAAGACATAGCAGAATTACTTGGCGTATCTGTATCAGTTGTATCAAGAGCTCTGAACAACAGCGGGTATGTGGAAGAAAAAAAGAGACAGAAGATCATAAGGACAGCAGAAGAGCTGGGATATGTTCCGCAGCCTGTGGCCATGAGCCTGCAGGAGAGACGTACAAAGCAGATTCTTTTTTACTGCAAGGACCTCAATAATGAATTTAATCTGGAAATGTACCGGGGTATGTGCAAAACCGCTAATGAGCGGGGGTATATGGTCGTGATGAATGGTGTTCTGTCTTTTGCCAGGATTCGTGACACAATGATTGACGGAATCATAATGCCCAATGAGAACCTGACGGAATATTATCTGGAACAGGTGGGAAAGAATTATTATCTTCCCGTTGTGAGTGCGTCCTATTGCAATCCGGTGAACCTTCCAAAATCAGTTCCTTTGGTGGAGATAGACATGTACCGGGCTATGGAGGTTGGCATGCAGTATCTGTTCCATATGGGACATAAGCGGATCGCCTTTGGGTTCCCATATTCCACTACAAACCTTAACTCCAGGCTTCTTGCATTCAAGGAGCAGATCAGCCTGAAGTCTGACAGAAGATGGCAGGACTGGGTCGTCAGTGTACATTGGCTGGATAAACGGGATGACATCCGGCTTATGGCCTTCAAGGAGGATATGGAGGATAATTCTCTGAAAATGGAGGAGGACTTTTTTGCAAAAGGCGAGATCGCAGCGCAGCTCTTTCAGGAGAGAAAAATGGATGCCACGGCGGTCATCTGTTTCAATGATGAGTTTGCTCTGGGTATGATGAGGGAGTTACAGAGAATGGGGGTGAAAGTGCCCCAGGACATTTCTATAGTGGGTATAGACGGCACAAGAGCAAGGAGATATGTTACACCTCTTTTGACAACCGTGGATGCAAATCCACAGAGGCAGGGCGGCGAGTGTGCAAAAATTCTTATAGACATGATTGAAAAGAAGAATACAAAATATATTGTTCATCAATCAGTAAGGCTTCTGGAAGGAGAAAGTGTTAAGGATTTGAGAAGCAGACGTTAATGATATCAGGAGGAAAAGATATGAAGAGAATGAAAATGATGAAAAAAGCAGCCATTTGGATGCTGACCGCTACCATGGCAGCAGGGCTTACCGCCTGCGGAGGTTCCGGCGCGGAAGCCGAGGATACTGGAGATATCTCAGACCCGGAATCCGTAAAAGGAACCATCACAGTAGGCGGCTGGCCATCCGGCGATGATGCATTTAAGGCTGCTCTGGAGGGGTTTCACAAAGAATACCCCAACGTGGAAGTGAAATTCCAGTTTACAGATACAACTGCTCATCATCAGGCTCTGCAGACAGCACTTTCCGCCGGTTCAGGCGCACCGGATGTGGCGATGATAGAAGGAGCTTATGTTGCTCAGTACAGGGATTCCGCGGCGCTTACGAATTTAAAGGAAAAGCCGTACAATGCAGATGAATTAAAGGATGATTTCGTAGAGTTTAAATGGGACCAGTGCATTTCTGCGGACGGAAATGCTGTCCGCGCAATCCCATGGGATGTTGGTCCATGCAGCTACTTCTACCGTACGGATATTTTTGAGGAGTGCGGACTTCCAACGGACCCAAAAGAAGTGGCAGAGCTTATGAGTACCTGGGACGGCGTTCTGGAAGTGGCACGCAAAGTTTACATACCGGGAGAGCGCTGGCTCTTGCCGGATGCTTCCTATCTCTACTTTGAACTTTTCTGCAACAGGGATTATTACGATGAAGATCTGAACCTTAAAATTGAAAGAGAGGGAGACCTGGACTGCTTAAACGCTGTAATAAAAATGCGTGAAGAAAAATTGGACATGAATGTTGATATGTGGGGTACTGAAGCCACAGCTGCCTTTGGAGACGGGACCCTGGCGTCAGTATGCACAGGAAGCTGGTTCGGCGGATTCCTGAAGACAGATTATGCACCTGATGCAAGTGGAAAATGGGGTGTGACCACCATGCCGGGCGGCGTTAAGGCATCCAACTGGGGGGGTTCCTTCCTTGTGATCCCGGAACAGTCTAAAAATAAAACAGCAGCATGGGCGTTTGTAAAATACATGCTGGCAACCGCACAGGCACAGAATGAAATGTTTGAGGCAGTGGACTATTTCCCTGCATACAAACCTGCCTATGATGATGCAGACATTTACGGTAAGGAAGACCCGTATTTCTGCAGCCAGAAGACAAAAGAACTGTGGGTGGAATTGGCAAATGAACTGAAACCCGTCACCACGACTATGATGGACACCACAGCGGAGGGGTGCATTTACAGTTCAGTCAATGCAGGACTGGAAAAAGGACTTGGTGCGGAGGAAATCAGGGATTTGGTTAAATCAGATATTGAGAAGGCAACGGCAGAAGTAAAAGAACAACAGATACAGACATTAAAGGATGCCGGTGCCTGGGACAAATAATAAGATCCAGTCAGCCGCTGTACGGCCGGTGCCGCACAGCGGCTGCTTTAAACAGACAGGAAAGGAGAACGATTGTGAATACTGTGAAAAAAAAGACTGGTTTCCTTTATACTCTGAAGAAAAATAAGGTTGCTTATGCCTATATTGCTCCTTTTTACATTCTCTTTGCCATCTTTGGCCTCTTCCCCATAGTGGCAGGATTCGGCATCAGCTTTTTCAGGTGGGACGGCATCTCAGCCATGCATTTTATGGGACTCGATAACTATATCAACCTCTTTAAGGATACGTTATTCTGGAAGGCCATGGGAAACACCTTGTTTATCGGAATCATTGCCCATATCCCCATTCTTCTGGGCGGCCTTGCACTGGCGTACATATTAAATTCCAAACTGGTCAAAGAGGAAAACATTTTCAAGACCATCTATTTTATGCCCATGGTAACCAGCTCTGTTGCCATTTCCATTATTTTTCAGAACTTGTTTGGCAACAACTACGGAATCATCAACTGGTTTTTAGGTCTTTTCGGGCAGGTACCTATCAACTGGCTGGGGGGAGACGGCAGCCTGATCAAAGTTGCGGTCATCGCAATGTTTGCATGGAAATGGGTGGGCTGGAACATGGTGATCTATCTGGCCGGTATGCAGGGCATCAACGCGGACATATACGAGGCGGCAAAAATAGACGGAGCCAGCAACAGCCGCGTTATGTTCAGCATTGTCATTCCGCTGCTGAAACCAATTATCATCTTTACCATCATTCAGTCCAGCATAGGTATGTTCAACCTGTTCACAGAACCCTTCATCCTTACAAATTCAAGCTGGACAGGCGGTGTCAATAACGGCGGACTGACACTTATGATGTATTTGCTGAATAAAGCACCTCAGGGAGGAAACTCATATGGCTATGCCTCCGCGTGTGCTTATGTCATCACCATTATCATTGTGATCATTTCTGTAGGTGTCAACCAACTGACAGAAGACAAACCAAACGGAAGGAGGAAACACTTATGAAAATGCTGCTTTTTCTTATTATGGCAGTTGCACTTGTACTTATTATAATAGCAAAAGTACACCCTGCCGGCAAAAAGATATCTCTGTATATCGTTCTGGGTCTGATCGCACTCATCATGCTTCTTCCTTTCTTCATGATGTTTGTCATGGCCACACACACTACCAGTGAAATCTTTTCCTTTCCGCCTGCCATGTGGTTCGGCGGCAGTCTGTCAGAGAATCTGGCAAACATGAACCTGCTGGTGGATTTTCCGAAGTCCTTCCTCAATAGCTGTATTGTAACCGGTCTGAACACCATTCTTGTACTGTTGTTCTGCTCTGTGGGAGGCTACGCTTTTGCTGTGTATGATTTTCCGGGCAGAAAAGCATTGTTTGCTGTTTTACTTGCAACTATGATGGTTCCCTGGACAGCGGGAATCATTCCCTGGTTTCTCATGATGTCAAAACTGGGATGGCTGAACACATTTCAGGCATTGATCATCCCCAGCTGTGCCAACGCCTTCGGCATTTTCTGGATGCGTCAGTATTGTCAGAACAATGTACCTGTATCCCTGACAGAAGCCGCAAGAATAGACGGCTGCAGCGAGTGGACTATATTTTTCCGTGTGGTAGCCCCCATCCTGAAGCCGGCATACGCGTCTCTGGGAATCATGCAGTTTGTCAATGTATGGAATGACTTTATGCAGCCTCTCATGATCTTAAGAGAACCCGCCAAAATGACTCTTCCCCTGATGCTGAAGACCATGGTGGGAGACAGAGGCACAGACTACGGCGCCCTGATGCTGGCCAGTACCTGCGCGGTACTTCCCCTGCTCATCGCATTTCTGTGCGCATCTAAATTCTTTATGTCAGGTTTGACCGCCGGAGCAGTGAAAGAATAACAAATATAAAATTGGAGGATAAATAATGGAACTGATAAACGGACAAAAAATAACACTGGGAACCTGCTATTATCCGGAGCACTGGGACAAAAATCTCTGGAGAGAGGACCTGGAAAGAATGAAAGAATGCGGTATTGAAGTTGTCCGCATAGCAGAATTTGCCTGGAGCAAAATCGAACCGCGTGAAGGTGAGTTCACTTATGAATTTTTTAATGAATTTCTGGACCTGGCATATGAGATGAACGTTAAAGTCATTTTCTGCACCCCGACAGCAACACCCCCTGCCTGGCTCACGGAAAAATATCCGGAGACACTCAATGCAGCCATAGACGGCACCCTCTACCGACATGGCGGCCGCAGGCATTACAATTACAATTCCCCAAAGTACCGGGAACTGGCCAAGAGGATTGTAGAAAAATCCGCATCCCATTACGGTCCGCATCCTGCTATTATCGGCTGGCAGATAGACAACGAGATCAATTGTGAGAAAAGTGAATTTTATTCCGAGAGCGATACCGCGGCATTCCGCATCTGGCTCCGGGAAAAGTACAATACTCTGGATACTCTGAACGAAGCCTGGGGAACTGTCTTCTGGAACCAGACCTACACGGACTGGAGCCAGATTTACGTCCCCCGTCCAACTCCCAGCAGCAGCAACAACCCTCATCAGGTTTTGGACTATACCCGCTTCATCTCAGACAGTGCCTGCAGATTTGCTGCCCTCCAAAGCAGTGTCATCCGAAAATACAAAAAACCGGAAGATTTTATTACTACAAACGGAATTTTTTCCAATCTGGACAATCACCGTATGAGAGAGGAAAGCCTGGATTTCATTACCTATGACTCCTACCCAAACTTTGCTTACTGCCGTGACCGCTTTGATCAGAAGGAAGATTCACTGCGCGACAGAATGTGGAGCCGCAACCTGATGGAAGTCCGCTCCATCTCATCGAATTTTGGTATCATGGAGCAGCAGTCAGGCGCCAACGGCTGGAATACCGGTATGGCGGCCCCTACTCCCAAACCCGGACAGATGACCCTGTGGACCATGCAGAGCATAGCTCACGGAGCTGACTACATCAGCTATTTCCGCTGGCGTACCTGCACCGTAGGAACGGAAATCTACTGGCACGGCCTTCTGGACTATTCAGGCCGCGACAACAGAAGAATCGCTGAGTTAAAAGAGATTCACAAGAAAACCCAGTGCTTAAGTGAACTGGCCGGTTCTGTCTATAAAGCTGAAGCAGCTGTAATCCGTGACTATGACAATATATGGGACAGCCAGCTTGATACCTGGCACAATGCTGTAGAGTGGCAGAGTCAGCTGTCTATTTTCCGGGCCGCCCAGAAGACTCACACCCCTCTTGATTATGTATATTTAAGAGAAACCACCACCATAGAACAGCTTCAAAAATACAAAGTCCTGTTCTATCCCCACCCGGTCCTCATGTCCCCCGAAAGAGCATCCCTTCTGGAACAATACACAGCTCAGGGCGGCACTCTTATCATAGGATGCCGAAGCGCATATAAAGACATGAATGGCCGGTGCACCACGGATTGTCTTCCGGGTCTTTTAAAACCCCTGACCGGTACTGACATCCCGGAGTACACCCTGGTCTCCCCTGAGGATACACCGCCTCTTATCAATTGGGACGGCCAACTTTTGGAAGCCGCTGTTTTCAACGATCAGTTAACTCCGGTCCTCCCCAACGCCCAGGTCCTGGCGCTCTATGAAAACTGCTACTACGAAGGCACTCCTGCCCTCATAAAGAATACCATCCAAAAAGGCACAGTATACCACTATGGTGCCGCTTTCAACGAGCAGGCAGCGGAAGTTTTCCTTGAAAAACTAGACCTGAAGACTCCCTATGAGGCCCATTTCACTCTCCCCCCACAATGTGAAATAGCCCCCCGTACCAAAGACGGTACAACCTACTACTTCATCCTCAACTACTCCAACACCCCTGCCGTCATCTGCCTTCCTCACCAAAAGAAAGACCTTTTCACTCAAACGTATGCCCAGGGAACGATAACGCTTCCGCCCTACGGCGTAAAAGTATATCAATAACCTTCTGACAAAGTATCATTCCAAATACCAAAGCATGCCCGGTTTCCTGTATCTCCACAAAAACCGGGCATACTTTTTTTCTATCTTCTATAAAAGCAGTATCACACTACGCTGTCCACAGAAAAAATTCCTTGTCATATTCCCCTTTTCCTCCACATACACTATTGCTAAGAGCACCCAAAACCAAAGGCGGTCCCCCCAACATTGAAAAAATTAATCCTAACACTATGTTTCATCTGCCTCCTGACCCTCCCTCTGACATCCTGCAGCATAGAAAAAGTCAAAGCCCAGGACGGAGTCAAGCCAGAGTACACAGTGATGAAGGAAGAGGATTTTCCTGATAAAGTCAAGGAACTGATAGAAGAAAACAAAGAATCAGAATTCCAGCTTACATATCAGGACGGTTCCTATCTATACCTTCTCAAAGGCTATGGCAAACAAGAGACAGGAGGATACAGTATCCAAATTGAGGACTTGTCCCTGTGGGACAATGCCATCCATCTACAGACCACCCTAATAGGGCCGGAGGAGGACAAAGACCTAAAAGACGAGCCATCCTATCCATATCTGGTGGTGAAAATGAAATATCGGGAAGAACCGGTAATCTTTGAATAGAAAAGAGGGCTTATTGTGGAATTAATAACAAAACAGATGCGTATGATGCATACAAAATGTGAAGCTGTCAGCCAGATTACCTTTGACGAAGATTTAAATGTGCCGGATATCAAGCCGGACGTAGGCCGGATGATCCAGAAAAAAGGTGAGATCCATATAGATGATGTCCAGATATCCGAGGGTCACGCTTTCCTGACAGGCGCATTGATGGTCTATCTCCTCTATGTCAGTGACAGCGAGGAGCGTAAGATCCAAAGTCTCCTGGGTACTCTGCCCATTGGGGAGACCATGCATCTGGAGGGCCTGGAAAACGGTGACAAGGTCCGGGTAAAGTGGGACATTGAGGACCTGAGTGTCCAGCTTATCAATTCCAGAAAGCTGAACATCAAAGCCCTGGTCACCTTTACCGCATCCGTGGAGGAAATGCAGGAGACAGACTTGCCCGCAGGTGTGGATGCGGAGGGCATTTCCCAGAAAAAAAGGGACATCTCCGTCATGGGGATCGCGGTGCATAAAAAGGATACCATGCGGGTAAAAGAGGATATTGCCCTTGCATCCAACAAGCCCAATATCCACGAACTGCTGTGGAACACCGTGGAGGTCCGCGGCATGGATATCCGGGCTGAAAATGATAAGATAGGCGTAAAAGGCGAACTCTTCATATTTGCCCTGTACCGGGGTGATGATGACAATAATTCCCTGCAGTGGCTGGAGCACTCTGTCCCCTTCTACCAGGAGCTGGAGTGCGTGGGCTGCACTGTGGATATGGTGCCAAACATAGATGTGACAATGCCTCAGAGCAAGCTGGAGGTAAAAACAGACAGTGACGGGGAGGAACGCCTTATAGGCGTGGACGCTGTTCTGGAACTGGAGATGAAGATTTATGAGGAAGAGGAAATGTCCCTTCTTCTGGACGTATACACCCCGGTAAAAGAATGCGTCCCCATACGTGAGAACAGAAAGCTGGAAAGCCTGCTGGTAAAAAATAATTCCAAATGCCGGGTAGGCGACCGCATTAAAATGGAACAGAACCAGGGAAAGATCCTCCAGATCTGCCACAGCGACGGCAATGTGAAAGTAGACGACACCCATCCTGTGGAAAACGGCATAGAGGTGGAGGGCATTGTGCAGGTGAGAATCCTCTATATTATAGGGGATGATGATATGCCGTTCTATTCCATGGATGCCATGATCCCCTTCTCCCATGTGGTGGAAGCTCCGGGAATAGGGAAAAACTGCACCTATCACCTGCGGACGGATCTGGAACAACTGTCAACCACCATGATTGACAGCGATGAGATAGAAGTAAAGATCGTTATGAATCTAAATGCCCTTGTGTTAAAGCAGACAGACACAGGCATTATCCGGGAAATAGAAGAGCGGGAGCTGGACAGGGAGAAGCTCCAGAGCATGCCCGGAATTGTGGGCTATCAGGTACAGCCCCAGGATACACTCTGGGACATCGCCAAGAAATTCTACACGACGATCGAAACCATTGTGCAGCTCAATAATCTGGAAAGTGATGAGGTAAGACCGTATGATACCTTGATTTTAACAAAAAAAGTGGAATCGTAACAGGTGAAAGTGCAATCATAATATTTTTAGGTGTTGAAAAAAGGAGGCATATCGTATAGAATAAAGTGTATAAAAACGAATACAATATACAATAAACATTTAATGATTCGCCTTTGGGCGCATGGAAGGAAACACAGGAGATAAAGATGAGATTAAGGGCACTGGCGAAAATTAATCTGGGATTGGATGTAGTCAGAAAACGTGAAGACGGTTATCATGAGGTCCGCATGATCATGCAGACTATCAACATGTATGACCAGTTAGAAATTGATATCAAAGAGGAACCGGGGATTTCCATTACTACAAATCTTCCGTTTATTCCCACGAACGAGAACAATCTGGTCTATAAAGCAGCGCAGCTTTTGATGGATGAGTTCAAAGTGAAGAAGGGGATAACTGTGGATCTGCAGAAATTCATACCGGTCGCTGCCGGCATGGCAGGCGGGAGTTCGGATGCCGCCGCTGCCATGATCGGAGTGAACCGACTGTTCGGACTGGGGCTTACTGTGCGGGAGCTTATGGAGCGGAGCGTGAAAGTCGGTGCGGATGTTCCGTACTGCCTGCTTCGGGGCACTGCGCTTGCAGAGGGAATCGGAGAGAAGCTGCGTGCTCTGCCGCCCTGTCCGGACTGCTACGTGCTCATTGGGAAGCCGCCTGTCAGCGTGTCCACGAAATTTGTCTATGAGAAGCTGGATGCATCGGAGATCGTGCAGCATCCGGAGATAGACAGAATGCTGGAGGGGCTCCAATGGCACAATTTGAACAGGATTGCCGAACATATGGGAAATGTTCTTGAGAGCGTGACAATTCCGGCATACCCTGTGATCGAAGAGATCAAACAACATATGAAGGACCACGGCGCAGTCAATGCCATGATGAGCGGCAGCGGTCCTACGGTCTTCGGACTCTTTGATGACAAGGCGACAGCAGAGCAGGCCTGTGAGGCACTGCGCGAGAGCAAGATCGCCAGAACCGTTTTCTTGACTACAGTATTCAATAATGGAGGAAGACACAGATGACAACGGATTTGGAAATGCATATGGATGAATACCTTCCGCTGCGGGATGTGGTTTTCAATACTCTGCGGAGGGCAATATTAAAAGGTGATTTAAAACCCGGTGAGCGGCTTATGGAGATTGCCCTGGCTGAGAAACTGGGTGTGAGCAGAACCCCCATCCGGGAGGCTATCCGGAAGCTGGAGCTGGAGGGCCTGGTAGTCATGGCTCCCAGAAAAGGGGCAAAAGTGGCTTCTATCACAGAGCGTGACCTGAATGATGTGCTGGAAGTCAGAAAAGGTATGGAGGAGCTGGCCATCCGTCTGGCCTGTGAGCGGATCACCCCTGAGGAGCTGGAGGAGCTTGATAAGGTGGAGCAGAGGTTCCTGAGCCTGACCGAGAACGGGGATCTGACCGAGCTTGCGGAGATGGACGTGGCGTTTCACGATATCATTTATAAGGCCACCAATAACAAACGGCTGGTACAGTTGCTGAGCAACTTAAGGGAACAGATGTACCGCTACCGCATTGAATATCTGAAGGATATTGCCGTGCGCCGTACCCTTGCCCAGGAGCACAGGGCCATCTGCGAGGCACTGCGCAAGAAGGACAAGGAGTCCGCACTGAAATACGTCTATGTCCATGTGGACAACCAGCAGAAGGCCATCATCCGAAGCCTGAATGAGCAGGAATAATAATAGAAGAAATGGATATTCTAAGAGAGATGTAAAAATTACGTCTCTCTTTTTTGTGCTGCAAATGCGGTCTGATACCGCATATACCACAGCATCACGAGAGCGGAAAGGGGCCTTTCAAATGAAAAATAATGACGAGATATCCATTCATATACAGGAAAATGAAGACTATATCAGAAATACACTGAAAGACTGTGCTGACATCATTATCCGTCCCATGATTCTGGGACAGGAGCCGAAGATACGCTGTCTTGTAGTCTATATTGAGGTGGCAGTCAGCAATATGATGCTGGAGGACTCTGTCATCGGCAAGCTGGTAAACCATATGTGGGAAATGCCGAAGGATGAGATCCTGGAGTTCGTGGATGAAAACGGCCTGGGAATCTCCGACGTTAAAACACTGGACACCATGTCAGAAGCCCTGGCAGCCATGTTTGCGGGAAATGCTATTTTCTTCTTTGACGGCTATCCCCATTCCATCAAGGTATCCAGCAAAGGGTATCCCAACATGGGCGTACAGGAGGCATCCAGGGAAAAGGTGCTGCGCGGTTCCAAGGAAGGGTTTTCCGATGTAGTCAAGACCAACTCTGCCCTTGTGCGGAAAAGGATCAGGAATGCGAAGCTGAAAGTCAAGGAAAAGACCCTGGGTGTCAGAAGCCAGACCCTGGTGCAGATTCTGTACATGGAAGAGCTGGTGCGTCCGGAGCTTTTGGATGAACTGGACAGACGGCTGGAGAGTTTTGAGATCGACGGTGTCATGGACAGCGGCATAGTGGAGCATCTGGCAGAGGAAAACTGGCTCTCCCCATTTCCGCAGTTCCAGACCTCCGAGCGCCCTGACAAGTGCGCCATGGAAATCTTAAACGGCAGAGTCCTGGTATTGGTGGACAACTCCCCTATGGGTATCCTGCTCCCGGCTGCCTTCAATGATTTTCTGCAGGTGAGTGAGGATGAGTACAACCATTTTGAGCTGGCGTCCTTTTTGCGGATCATCCGGTATATAGCCGCTGCATTTGCCATGCTCTTTTCAGGTGCTTATCTGGCGGTGACGAATTTCCACACACAGGTACTGCCCACAAACCTGATTCTCTCCTTTGCGGAGGCCAGAAAAGGTGTTCCTTTTCCGGGAATCCTGGAAGTCTTCTTCATGGAAGTGGCATTTGAGAGTATCCGGGAGGCGGGGGTCCGCGCGCCCGGGCCTTTGGGCGGAACCATCGGTATTGTGGGAGGCCTGATCATCGGACAGGCGGCTGTGGAAGCCAATCTGGTCAGTCCTATCGTGGTGGTTGTGGTGGCAGTGACTGCGCTGGCTACCCTTGCCATTCCAAATGAGGAGTTTACCGCCCCGTTCCGGCTTTTGAAATTCGGTTTTATCCTTTTAGGAGGCACTATGGGCGTCTTCGGCATGCTTCTGGGCCTTTACCTGGTCATCAGCCATCTGGCAGGCCTGAAAAGTTTTGGTATCCCTTATCTGACCCCATTTGCCGCACAGAGAAATGCGGGATACAGGGGAGAGTCAGACGGCATTGTCCTGGCGCCGCTCCGGTTTATGACCAGGAGACCCCTCTATGCCAGAAGGGAACAACAGGTACGCCTGAAAACAAAAGGAGGACAGAAGCATGTTCGCTGACAATCAACGGATTTCCCACAGACAGCTTTTCAGACAGCTTGTTCTCGGGCAGCTCGGCATCTATCTGGTCACCATCCCTGTCACCTCATATCTGGAGGGCAGGCAGGGGGTGCTCTCCCTTCTTTTGATGGGGGTTCTCTTCTTTGCAGCCAGCATATTTTTTATCCGCATGAAGCCCTGCTATTTATGTCCTGAACGGTATATGGGAAAATACGCGGGAAAGATTTTCTGTCTTCTGCATCTTTCCTATCTCTTTATCACCGGTGTTTTCCTGCTTCTTGTGACCAGCAGGATCACGGGCCGTTTTTTCATTGAGAGCAGCAAGCCCTTTGTGATCATCACCGTTACGGCTGTGGTATGCTATCTGGGAAGCCACCAGGGGCTGGAGCGCAGGGCGCGTATGGCTGAGATATGCTTTCCCATCATTTTATTTGTCCTGGCGGCCATGTTTCTGCTGTCTGTGACAAGAGTCGAAGGTATCTATCTGGAGAAGACCGGGTCTCTGTCACTGCAGGGGCTTATACAGGGATGTTACCGGGTATTCTGTACTTTCCTGCCTGTATTTTTCCTTCCCTTTACCCTGGGGAATGTGGACCGGGCGGGCAACGCGGGAAAGGCGCTTAACGGTTCCGTGTTTCTGCTGCTTGGCATTCTCTCTGCAGCCCTCATACTTCTGCAGGGGGCATTCGGCGCCGGAGGCTATGTGCAGAAATCCTACCCGCTGTTTGATATGATGGCAGGCGTGGACCTGCCCGGTGATTTTTTGGAGCGCGTGGACATCTTTTTCATCGCTGCAGTTATGTTCTGCATCTTTTTTGCTGTGGGCAGCATTTTTTTCTATAACCATGAACTGTTAAAACGCGGCCATATGGAAAAGGGGGCGCCTTATCTTGCTGCAGGTATTCTGGTGTGTGCTTTGGGATGTGAAAAGGCAGGTATTTCCCTGGAATGGTACCGGGAGGTTCTGCAGAATATTTACGCGCCGCTGTTCCTTCTGCTGGCACTCTGGGCGGGAATCGCGTACGGAAGGGGGAAACATCATGATAAGGAAGAAAAGTAAGACAGTGCTCCTGGCTGTTATCCTGGCCTGTAATCTGACGGCCTGCGGGGTGGCCTTGGAGAACCGCAGCTTTCCCCTCTCCATGGGTGTGGATTTTAAGGACGGTGCATACCAGGTCTATTACGGCCTTCCCGACCTGTCCGGTGTGACCGGGCAGAATAAGGACGGGGAGAACCAGAAAGCCGGGGAAAAGGCGGATTTTTATCAGGGAAAGACCATGGAGGACGCGGAAAAAGACTTTCAGAACAGCCAGGAGGACTACCTGGATACGGGACACCTGAAGGTTCTGCTTCTGGGAAAGGGCCTGCTTGACCATGAGGAGGCATATAAGAACCTGCTCCACTATCTGGAGGAAAAACCTTCGGTGGCGGGAAATATTTACGTGTTCTCCTGCAGTGAGCTGGGGGATGTTATGAGCATGGACGGGCAGCAGATGGATTCCCTTGGGGATTATCTCACCGGCATTGTGGAGAACCGGCCCGACAGCCGGGCACAGGATCAGACAGACCTTCAGGACTTATATAACGCATGGCACAACGGGGAAGAGCGGCCCGTTCTCGGAGAGGTAAGCGCATTGGATGATAAAATTATGCTGAATCAGGAATAGGCCTGTAAAGATGCGGCAATACTCTGTCTATAGAAAATAAATGGTTACTGTTCACACGCCACTGTCCCGCGAGGTGTTTTCAGGCCGAAGGCATGAAAATCCCGAGGCAGCCAGCGCGATATGGAGCAGAATGATGCATATCTGTGCATCGCGAAGCTTGTTGCTGGGCACGCAGTGAACAGTAACAATAAATGAGAAGTAAATACCGGTCATACGGTGCGGAGGCATAAAGTTTTCCGCACCGGCATACCGGATAAGACGGAGGGATTTGCTGTGAGAAGAAGAATGCAGAGAAATATCTGGA
>ERZ506993.233-NODE-233-length-40756-cov-5.11022_pt1 | contig 40756 bp, 23 predicted proteins | sample MGYA00513167_ERZ506993 | MGnify/ENA metagenome assembly ERZ506993 | reverse complement strand
GCTGTGACTACACCTGTTGAGGATACCTTGGCTATCTTGGTATTGGAACTGCTCCATTTCAATGTATCCGTTGTATTACTGGGTGACATAGTCCCTTTCAGGGTATAGGTTTTTCCCACATTGATCGACACGGAAGTCTTGCTCATGGTCACTTTAGTGGACGGTACTTTTACCGTAACTTTACAAGTAGCTGTCTTTCCGCTGGTGGTCTTTACCGTGATCGTAGCACTTCCTTTTGCCACGGCTGTGACTACACCTGTTGAGGATACCTTGGCTATCTTGGTATTGGAACTGCTCCACTTCAAAGTATCCGTTGTATTACTGGGTGACATAGTCCCTTTCAGGATATAGGTTTTTCCCACATTGATCGACACGGAAGTTTTGCTCATGGTCACTTTGGTGGACGGTACTTTTACCGTAACTTTACAGGTAGCTGTCTTTCCGCTGGTGGTCTTTACCGTGATCGTAGCACTTCCTTTTGCCACGGCTGTGACTACACCTGTTGAAGATACTTTTGCAATCTTAGTATCAGAACTGCTCCACTTCAAAGTATCCGTTGTATTGCTTGGTGACATGGTTCCTTTTAAAGTATAGGTTTTTCCAACATTAACGGAAATGGAAGTCTTACTCATAGTTACTTTGGTAGATGGAATTTTTACTGTCACTTTGCAGGTAGCTGTTTTTCCGCTGGTAGTCTTCACTGTAATCACAGCGCTTCCCTTTTCCACTCCGGTCACCACACCCGAAGAGGATACTTTCGCCACTTTTGTATTTGAACTGCTCCATTTCAGACTGTCTGTACTGTCACTTGGTGACATAGTGCCTTTCAGGGTATATGTTTTTCCCTTATTTAAAGAAACCGAAGTTTTACTTAAAGACACTTTTGTGGAAGGTACTTTTACTGTCACTTTACAGGAAGCTGTTTTTCCACTTCCTGTCTTTACAGTTATCGTTGCTGAACCTCTGGCAACTCCGGTCACAACACCGGAAGTGGAAACTTTTGCCACTTTACTGTTTGAACTGCTCCACTGCAGACTGTCATTTGCACCTGACGGTGACATAGTGGCTTTCAGTGTATATGTTTTTCCTTTGTTCACAGTCACTGACGTCTTGGACAGTGTCACCTTTGTTGCTGCTATTTTCACTGTCACTTTACAGGCAGCCGTTTTTCCACTGGTTGTCTTTGCAGTGATTGTGGCAGTTCCCTTTGCTACTCCGGTCACAACGCCTTTAGATGATACTTTTGCCACTTTTGTATTTGATGAAGTCCATGTTACAGAATCTGTACTGTTGGACGGCGTCAAATCAGGTACCAGAGTATACGTTTTCCCAGTATAAACTGTCGCAGAAGTTTTGTTTAAAGTTATTTTTTCTGCAGGAGATTTCACACTCACTTTGCAGATTGCTGATATACCTCCTGCACTCGCTGTAATTGTGCAGGTTCCGGGCCCCTTAGATGTCACTTTTCCGTTGGACACCTGCGCAACTTTTTCATTGCTTGTTGTCCAGATGACGGTTTTATTCGTTGCATTTTCCGGTGTCACAGATGCTGTCAGCTGTTTTGTTTCATTTAGTTTTGCAAAATTCAGCTGAGCAGCATTTAACTTAACCTCTTTAACCGGTACCAGAATTGTTTTCGGAAGGAATTCCACGGATGCTGTCTGTTCACCGGTAAGCAATGGGTATGACGTAATAATTAAATAATAACTTTTTCCCTTTGTCAGTGATTCTTCCATAGCAAACGCTTTTCCTATATTATTCTGGGTGTCAATCAGTTTCTGCCCTTCTTCATCTACTAACTTAATCTCCACATTCCAGACAGGCTCCAATGTGTTCATATTGATTTTGTAGGCTCCATCCATACTTGGAGTTATTTTATATACCTGTTTCCACCTTGATGCATTTCGTTTAAATTGACTTTTAGCCCCATCTCCCAAATCTATCAGATTTTTCGACTTGGAAATAGCTGTAATTGGAAGTGTTTGTGTGATTTTTTTACCGCAGTAATCAATCCACGTCTTACATTTTCCTGACTTTTCTATTCCGGCCTGCTGTTCTAATCCTACCTGAATTATACTCCTATTCATATAAGGATTATAAACTTCTGTCCAGGAATTTCCATCTGTATCTGTTATTTTAAGCTTTGAACCATAGTAATAGGCCTCAATTGTATCCTGGTTGATATATTCGCCCTGGAATAATTCTTCCTGTCCCTTATTGAGTACTTCAATTTTTTCAAGCCCTGATACTCCGACCGCGCTTAATGAATCACCAGCCTTTCCATTAATACTCAATCGATAGGTTGTGTTTGGTTCCAGCTTAACAATTGCAGGTACATCCTTGCTCGCATAAACCGGCATCAAATGACTAGTGTTGATATAGCCTTTGGAATAAAACTGTAGTCTCACACTTTCTTCTGAGTCTGTAAAAAACCTGTAATAAGGCTTATCAGATGTCCTGAATTTGAAGTAAACCCAGCTCTGTTCCAAGCTCTGTGATTCCCCTATTTTAAATTCTTTCATTTCATATTCTTCTTCAGGAATCACATTAAGTGTACAGTTTATCATTTTATCTAAAAACTTCAGCACGATTGGCTGTTTTCCTATAACTCTCGTTCCCTTGAGGGAAATCAGCTCAAGAGAACCGCCTGTATCCAATACCTCGCCAAAATTTATAGTATCCTTTGAACCATCTTCATAAATGATTACTGCATCTTCTTCCAGACTGTATAAACTGGAATTTTCCATCACTGTAACCGTATTGTTTTTCACCTGGATATCCGCGACTGATTTTTGTGGACAGATGCAGAACTTCTGGTTACTGGTTGTGAAATCCACACTAAAAAAGTACCATTTTCCTTTTTTCAGCCGCATAAGCTTCTGAAATCCCATCTGCTGTGTATAAAGTATGTCAGCTTCGTATCCGGATTCATCTCTTACCGCAGTATATACATCAGAAACATACCAATAGATGCCATCCTTTTGGGGCATGAATTTATACAGTTTACGTCCTTTGCTTTCAGAAGTTTGTATCTCATTTTCCTTAACTTCCTGTGAAATGTCTTTTAAAGACAAAACTTTTATATCAAAAGATGCCGATACATCTCTCCAGCTCACCACTCCTTTATAGTCTCCAGGTTCTGTATTATAAAGAGAGCTTTCTATACCCGGGTAATCAACTGAAAATCCTTCAAAAGCAAGGTCCTCAAGTGCTATATCTCTGCTTGTACCGTCCGAATAAACAGCATGTATTACCAGACCCTCATTCTCCACATTATAATCCCAATCTGCTGCATAAACTGTCTTGTCAGGTTTCCTCTTAATTTCTATCTTGCTGACTTCTTTTACCTTCTCAACAGTGATTTCTACACGCTTGGTTTCAGGAGCAATATAATGCTTCAGATAATATGTGGTTCCCTTTTTTAATTCTGTCTGGCTGCTGCCATCCGCACTCGTAAAACGGGAGGTCTGCGTAATCATATCATAATTCACGCTATATTTATAAATTCCATCTTCCTCCGGCGTAAATTTGTAATAGATCACTTGGCGGTTTACATCTAAGGTATTTTTTCCCAACTTAACTATATCAAGTGGTGCGTTTTCTATTGTACACAGATTCAGTGTTCCGTCTATACTGTGGTCAAGATACGAAGCTGTAACTTTATTATCTTCCCTGCCATTTTGTCTGACTGATATCGTCATGGCAGCTCCGTATTTTCCTTTTTGACCGCTTTTCAGTATTTCTTTTTCTCCGCTTTCATATTCAACATCAACCGCAATTGCATATTCATCACTCCCTGGTCCCCAGTCATCATACAAATAATAATCTTTTATGGAGGATTTATCAAATTGCATGTTTACAATCTTATCAGATATCCTGGAAACCTTTAATTCCACACTGCACTTGTAGCCCGATGTCAAACTAATGAGATATTCTTTTCCCCCTACCAAATCAACTGCCACACCATGATCGAGCCAATCTGTTTTCTCTACAATACAGTTTCCGGTATCATCCCAAATCTGTATACTCTCATCATGATATCCATCTCTTGCAGAGAACACATACTTAGAGGTCTGAGATGGAATAAATCGTACAGTCTTTCTGGCTTCATCCATTAAGAATGGTATTATATTGGTTTCATCTTCCTCCAGCAGAGCTAACTCCCCTGTATCCGCTGGAACACATTCAATATTAAATGTAGTTTCTGCTCCTTTGTAAGAAATTGTTACAGGGTAAGTACCCACTTTTTCCAAAGGAAATCCTACAGTCTGAAAATCTATGGAAACTCCTGAACTATAATTATAAATTGTTTCCCTGGTGCCATCATCATATATAGCTTTTAAATAAAGCTCATCAAAATTAACATTGTCCAGATACTGGCGATATACCGTCTGTATGTTTGAGGTATCTGCCTGCAGGCTGACCACTGTCTTTTCTTTTTCAATCATTACCGCTTGGTCCATGTTTGAACTGTGGGTATCTTGCAACATAAAATAATACGTCTTATCCTTCTCCATTGATTCTATAAGTATATCGCTGCAGTAAGAATCGCCGCAATAGTATTCATATTCAGAATCATATACTGTTATGTTACCGGTCACCCGGAACATCAGACGGTAGTTTCCCGTCTCTTTCGGTACAAACCGTAACACCTGATCCCCTGTCAGAAACTGATATCCCCCTTCTTTCAAGCTGTCAAGACCATCCAGGGAAAGTACCGAAATTGTTACATTCATACTGGCCGTCCCCAGTCTGTATATCATCTGGTAATCTCCTACCGGGAGATTACCCTTTTCATCTTTTAGATTCCACTGATCAAACGGACTCTCCTCTGATAAATTCATACCATATTTCGATGTTTCATATCTGGAAAGGACCTCTTTCTCACCATTTTCATAAATCACTTCATATCTGAGTTCATAATCTTCCAGGCTTTTCTGCAAACCGTAATAATACTCAGTACGCGGAGGTTGTTTGATCTGTAAAGCTTTGATTTCCGGAATTTGACCAGCCGTTATCTTATAATTGCTCTCTTCCCGAAATTCAACTGCCAATATATAAGTTCTGCCGCCTTTAAACTTCAGCAAACCATTATCTGTCCACATGGAATTCAATGCTCCGGCATCTTTCTCCTTCCAGAGCACATGTCTTTCTTCATCCATTTTTATATAATAGTCTTTCGTTTCTGGTGCAGTAAAACTGAAATACTGAAATCCAATCCCCGTTTTTCCTTCTACGGTGTTTCCCGCTTCCAGGTTTATGGGTTCTATTTCAGAAAGAGATTTTATGGTGATCTGTACCTCTTTTACAATAGTACCTATCTGTATTTCTGCTTTATAAATACCCGGCTTTGTCACCTCACCATTGACATCTTTTAATCCCTGATATATTACCTGTGTGCCATATTTATCCTGATTATACTCATCCTTTTTGTAATTTATATATGTAGTTTCTCCGTCCCTGTAGTTAAGCTGCAGCTTCATTCCATCTAAAATTATTTCTCCATCCGTCAATCCCAATATATATGAGGTTTCTACCGGTTCAGAAACAATAGTAACGCTTTCCAGTTCAGGGATTCTTTCCACTCTGGCGACAAAGCTTACATCCTCCTCATACATTTTGCTTATTTCCAGATAGCAGGCTGTTCCGCCGCTTAATGCCAGATTAATCTGTTGGCCATCACAATACTCGTAACCGCCTGTTTCCTGATTATATTTACGGCAGTTCACAGGGTTCTGAAATCTCAGTCCGTAAACGCCGTCCTCTTCCGGTACAAATTGCACATAAGTATTTCCTGCCTCTTCATAGAAAAACTCCTGATCAGTATCTGTCAAAACAGGGACATTTTCACTGCTGATCTCTTCTACCGCTATTTCCAGGCTTACACTTTGTTCCTGAACGGACAATACCATTTCATAGGTACCTGCTTCGCTTGTCCACTCACCCTCACTGCCATCCTTAAGAATCTTTACTCTGAGATAATTACCGTATGAGTCTTTCCAGTCTCCATTCTCTCCAATTTCATCCCATGACATGGTATAGGTACTTCCATCTTCATAGGTCAGTTCCAATTCCAGGTCATTCAGATAATAATTATAATCTAAATTTTTAATGTATTTCTTCTTGACTGGCTCCTGGAGCATGGTAAGTGCTGTTACCTGTGGTACTGATTGTACGATTCCGGCATATTCTCTTAAATTATCGCTTTGAAAACAAATATAATATGTTTTACCGGCATCCATAGGTGCCGACATATCCATAGCATAGTCAGCATCTATCTGTTCAAAATTTTCATCCAATATATAGATATAGGTCCACTCTGAAACGCTTATATTATATTGCCCACTCTTGCTTGGAACTACTTTTTTCCACTCTCTTTTCTCCTTTGACATACCTATGGAAAAATAATTTGCTTCTGTTATCTGAGGAATATTCTCAAGAGGCAGTACCTGGATTTTAACAGGCTCATCCGCCTCCACTTCATCAACGCCTACATGCACATCATAAATTCCCGGCTTAGAGATGATTTCATCCCAATCTGACTCTCTCTGCCAATAATAATTTCCATACTTGTCCTCATCTATATAATTTCCATCCTCATCATAGCCCAGGAACGTGGTATCACCATTATCATATGTGACTCTCAATCCAATTCCTTCTGACGAGAAGCCAAACTGGCGGTCCAGCTCCTGAACATAAGAGGTACTATATGGCTGACGGATAATCTCAACCTTTTCAACCGCAGTTGTCTTTTGTAAAGAAGCCTTGTATAAATTGTCCTCAGAATAATCATAATCTCTGCAGAAACAGACATAGGATTCACCGGCCTCTAATTTCCACCTGGATACTGCCCCCCAATATCCTCCCACAAATGTACCATCAGACTTATACATTTCCAGACGCGTATTATCAAAATTCCGCTCCAATGCATATGTGCCTGTTTCTGAAGGCTTTATTACTGCCCATGTACACCAGTTTCCGGAAGTATCTTTTTCAAACTTCAGTTCTGTATCCTGTTCATATAATACAGGTGCCGTTTCAAACACGTCCTGCGTCTTGATCGGAACTTTTGCCTCGGCATCGCCCAGATGCAGTATTATCTCATATTCTCCCGGCGTCTCCAGCCATCTGCTGTCTTTCTCCAAATACAGCATGTTTCCATAACTGTCCTGAGGACTCTCTGTATAATCAGCAGTTATAGTTTCTGTATGTCCATTACTATAAGATGCCAGAAGTTCAATACCATATATAGAGACATATGGTTCAATCTCCTCGAATCCACAGTAATAACTGGTTCTGTATGGCATGGATATGATTTCCAGAGACTCCACTGTTACCTGCTCATTTGCCAGCATTGTCACACTGTTATCATCTATACTGTCCGTTTCTGCATTCCCTTCTGCATCTTCTGACAATACATCGTTTTTCTTCTCCTGATCATTATCTTCCGATTCACCGGATTCTTCCTTATTCACATCGTTTAACCCTGCTGAATCTGTCTCCTCCTGCTGTACTGTATTCTCCTGTACATTCTGACCATCGGCCCATACATCTGTTGGTATGTAAGTCAATATCATCAGGACAGTCAACATCCAGGCCATAACTCTTTGAAATCTTTTCTTCATCTTTCTTTTCTCCTTTCTCTCCCCTCAAAATACAATTACTGCATAATTCTTATAATCCTCCCTTCGTTTAGAATCCTCTTACATAATTATTAAATATTTATATTAATTATACCACTGGGGTTGGGCAGGTACAAGCAATCGAAAAGTATTTTAATAATATCAGTTTTCAAATTTCAATTATTATGATAAAATAGAACAAAACTTTAATGAGGTACAGTATCTTGAACATTATAATAATTGGTTTGATTTTTTTATTTCAAATATTAGTCTTTTTTTGTTTTGGTTCTCTTTTTTTGCATTTTTTTAAACAGGTACAAAACTCCATTTTCTTTACTTTATCCTGTGGATTCTTTATTAACTTTGCCCTGTTTGAACTTTTTGCTCTTCCCTGTACACTATTACGTCTTCCACTGACTTTTTTAACAGTTATCTGGATGACTTTCTCTTGCATTATTGTTTTACTGGCCATATACTTCTGCCGCAGAGATTGGAAAAGCGCAGTCGTGTGCTCTCCCAAATTTTTCCAAGAAAGCACATGGACACTACTTATATTATTTGCAAGTATACTGATTCAGATGCTGATCGTTTTCACTCATATGGACAACAGTGCTGATGCCAGTTATTATGTTGGAAAAGCAGCAACTGACGTTTATAAAAACAGCCTCGGTCTATTCAATCCCTATACCGGAGCGGAACTGTCACGCTTTAATGTCCGTTACCTGTTTTCCTGTTTTCCTGATTATAATGCAGTCATATCCAAGTTTTTTAATCTGCACGCACTAAAACAGGCTAAAGTCATAATGCCTCAGATAATTATCCTTGTCACTAATATTCTATACTACCAGGTAGGTATGATACTGACCGAAAATAATCGCAAAAAATCAGCACTTTTTGTGTTCTGGATTTTCCTTATTAACCTATACAGCAACACAATTTATACTTCTGCAAATTTTTTGCTCTTAAGAACCTATGAAGGAAAGGCTGTTCTTGCCAATACTATCATTACAGGAATTATCCTGTGCTGTCTGCAGATATACAGAGGAAAAAGTCCTTTGTTTTATAAATTCCTGCTTTTCTTTATCACACTGAGCAGTGTAACTTTCAGCTCTTCTTCCATGCTGATCGTACCACTGGCAGTCAGCGCAGGTTTTCTAACTGTCATATTTATAAAAAAGCAATACCGAAGTCTTGGGTGGTATATCTTATATACTCTTCCAAATTTGATGACAGGATTTATTTATCTGCTTTATACGAAAGGTATACTTTCATTTTCGATTTAGCATTTTAATCATTACACAAATTAAGGAGTTTAGAACATGGGTGATGTAAATATAGATGAGCTCGGCCTTAGTTTTGTCAAGGTCTGTTTAAATAATTACTGGGGCAATATCTGTTTTTTCGGTTTTTTTGCTGCCTGTATTTTATGGTTTTTCTGTCGAAAAAAACACAGTACAAATCTATTCTTGATTTATACCGCGTTTCTGTTTTTGACTATTTATAATCCTATTTTTGTTAAATATATTTTCAGCAAACTTGGTTCTGATAAAATTTATTATAGGTTTTTCTGGCTGCTTCCAGTCAGTCTCTTACTTGGATATTGCTGTATAAATATACTTGATCATACGAAAAGTAAATTAGGTTACTGCGTTATTTCTATTATATTAGTTATACTGGTAACTTTAACGGGAAGTCCTATAAAAAATATTTTCAAAGATCTTTCCATACCTGAAAATCTCTATAAAGTGCCTGACAGTCTGTTAGAGATATGCGATATTATTCACAGGGATTCTAAAGAAGAGAATCCTAAAATTGTGGCACCGGATGTTACCGTTCATATGTTAATCCGACAATATGATCCTTCTTTACAGCTTACCCTTGACAGGGATACCCTGCTTTATCGGTTGGGCAATCCTAATTTTAATATAAATGAAGAAAAAGCCAGTTATAAAACACAGGACGCTATAATGGAGGTTATCTACTATAATGATACTACTCAAACAGACAGCTTTTTGGATGCAATAAAAAACACTGAGACTGACTACATCATTTTAGATGATTCTTCACCTGTAAATGATTTTCTGCAAAAAAACGGTTTTATAAATGTTGGCGTATGTGAAGGGTATGTGGTGTATGAAGCCCCGGTATAGATATAAAGGAAAAGCCAGGGAAAATAATTTCCCTGGCTTTTCCTTTTAAGCATTTTCTGTAAACAAGTCTTCAAATTGATTTACAGCCAACTGATTATATACCTCATAATCTACATTCATCGCTTTAATTTCACCACGCGAAAACGCAAGCATACCTTCATAAATTCCATCAGCGCTAGTTTCAACCAGATATCCTCCATGTTCCTCCATAAATCCTCTTGGCCCTGGAATATCAGTAGAGATTACAGGTATCCCCAATGTATCTGCTTCTAAGACGACAAAAGGCATTCCTTCATATAAAGAGGATAAAATAAACGCATCACACTTCTTTAATACCGACATAGGATTACTCATATAGCGAATTATAATAATTCTTCCACTACTTTTTAAACTCTGTGAGTATTGCAGCGTCTCATTATATAAAGCACCGTAGCTACCTATAATAATTAAATATCCGGTTTTATTTTTTTCATAGTATCTATCAAAAGCTTCTATCAACATTTTATGTCCTTTTTCTACAGAAAAACGACCTATAGTTATAAATTTCTCCTCAGCATTTTCCAAAATACTGTTCAACTCGTCTATTGACACAGTACTAACCGTACTATCATCAAACTCTATTTCTTTTTCACTTTTTCTAATTACTGCTTGATAATCGTGATAATTATTTACAACCTGAATATTATCTGCATTCCCTCCCAATTTAAATGTTGGCTCATATATACCTTTACTAATTGGTACAACCTTATGATATTGGGCATATGCACGTTTGATTGTAAGTTCATGCTGGTTTGATCTGACCTCTAATTCCTTAATCATATCACTATGAACAAATAATATATTTTTTGCATCCGCATTTTGAAATAAGGTGATTAATTTTTCTCCGTAACCAGAATAATGTACTACATATTTATAATCACAACAACCATAGTATTTATAATATTCTCTTGAATAATATCGATCTACATACTTAATTATCCAATCATTCTTTTTACATTTCCTAAAATACAATGCCGTTGCCAATACCTCTAAAAATGTTCTGCCAAAGAAACCTGATATTGGCACAATGCCAACCCAATCTGGCAACTGCTTAACTCTTAAAGGATCCCGCTTTAAATCACCCTTTATAAAGGTCACAAAATAGTTTCTCTTATCTCTATCTATATGCTCCAACAAATTTAAAAATGCAGTTGTTAAACCATTTCGTGCCAATCCCCCACAGCATATTAAAATATTATCCTTTCCATTCCCTTCTATTGTTACTTCCTCAAACACTTTTTCCCCTTTAATTATGTGTTTGCATATACTGGCTGCTGCATCCTTTCTATCATACTGACAATATATTTTTTTAAACTCAGTATCATTATAATTCTTTGGTGTTCTAAGTTCTTTTATCAAATCCGGCACATCATATACCTGAGGAAAGGGTAAATCATCCAGCTCTACATAAATTCCCCTATCGTCAAAATATTCTTCTTTATCATATGCAAAAAGTATTATTTTTTTATCTGAATTAGCAAAGTCAAAAAATACACTTGAGTAATCTGTAACCAGACAATCTACCATATTCAGGATGTCATATGGTTCGTATCCTTCTGGGAATGTAGTTATATGTTGAAACTTACTATAATCAATGGACTTTGCCACAAACGGGTGAAGCCGAACCAAAAAAAGTTCATCTTCATTCAAAATATTATCAAGCTGATTCAGATAATTTTCTAGAATAACAAGCTGATTCTCTGCTTTGACTTTTTCACCTACCCCACGCCATGTTGGCATATAAGCATATACTTTCTTAGTTTCTAATCCAAGCTTCTTCCGTAGTTCCTTTCCTTTTTCAGGGTAAAAGAAAATTGAGTTTCTCGGATATCCTGAACATATTATCTTACCTTTATACAAATTATCCAGACAATAAGCATGAATCATTATGTCTTTCATATAATCGCTTGGATATAGTAAGTAATCTGATACCAAAAAACTTTTTTGAACATTTCCCATTGTGTACGCCTGATTATCAATATCTTTCCCCATTTTTTTTAACGGTGTTCCATGCCATGTGTTTGTTATTATCTGTCCTTCTTTTTTTATAAATTCAAAAGGGAAAGTTGTATCTGTAATTAAATATTTTGCTTTTGCAAGTAATTTATAATGTTTAAATCCTGCTTCTTTTACGATTTTTACGTTTTTTATATTATAACAATTTAATATTTCTTGTAACTGCTCTTTTTTATTATTATTACTTGAAAAATACAACTTATATTCTTTATAGTCAGGAGAATCTGATAATTCCTGTGCCAGTCTAAGTATATTCCCCCCAATATCTTTACCATTTTTTGAATCAAATAAAATCACTTTTTCATTTAATCCAGGCTGATAGTAATAATGAATATACCACGATGAACGTAGTATATTTTTTATTTTTCTTAAATATTTTTTGATCTTCTTTAATATCTTTTTCATCATTTTTTCCTCCGCATAAAATCGTATTTATTCTATCATATTTTTATTTTTATTTCAATCTAATTGCACCAATACCAAGAATATGATATTATAAATACTGTAATTTATTATAAAAGGATGGTATTATGAAAAAGATAATCAAAAAAATTTTAGGGCACTTTAAAAACAAAAACTATTTTTTTAAAAAATTATATGAAACAGCAGCTGAAACTTATATGTATTTTAAATACAAAAAAATACGCAGTCAAAATCCAACCAATAGTAATATAATCATTTTTGAATCTTTTATAGGTAAGCAATACGCCTGCAGCCCTAAGGCGATCTATAATTATGTCATTAATGATCCTCGTTTTTCAAACTTCACTTTTGTATGGGCGTTCAGATCTGGTAAGTTAAAACAAATAAAAAAAGAATTTACAGATCCGCGAACTATTTTAGTCGAGTATAAATCAAAAAAATATTATGAATATTTCTCCAAAGCCAAATATTGGGTGACAAACTGGAGAACTCAGCCTTTTATGACCAAGAAGAAGGATCAAATAGTAATTGAAACTTGGCATGGTACTCCTTTAAAAAAGATAGGTATAGATCTTAAAATAGAAGGAAATGCGACTGCTTCCCAGAAAAAAAGTCATAGGATGTATCTGAATGATGCTAAAGGATATGATTACTTTGTCTCTCCCTCAGAATTTTGTACAAAGGTGTTCACTACAGCTTTTGGTTTGGATCAACTTCATAAAGAACACATTCTTATTGAAACAGGTTATCCCAGGAATGACTTTCTCTTAAATTATAAACCGGACGATATTTATACCATAAAAAAGGAACTAAAGATTCCAACAGATAAAAAGGTTATTTTATATGCACCAACGTGGAGAGATAATCAGTTTGCTTTAGGTGTGGGCAACACTCTGGATGTAGAAAACCATTTTTCTAAATTTATGCAGACTATAAGTGATGATTATGTCATTATCATGAGGCTCCATTATTTAGTAGCATCAAAGATCAATCTATCAGGATACGAAGGGAAAGTTTTTAATTACTCACAGTTAGACGATGTAAACCTTCTCTATGTAATCAGTGATATCCTGATCACTGATTATTCCAGCGTATTCTTTGATTATGCAAATTTACACAGACCCATACTGTTCTATATGTATGATCTAGATGATTATCAAAACAACGTACGTGATTTTTATATAGATTTAAAAGAACTTCCAGGGCCTATTATTAAAACAGAAGAGGCACTTTTAGATGCTGTATATAATATAGATACAATCACTAAACAGTATTCCGCATCATATCAGATTTTCTGTGACACCTATAATTATCTGGATGATGGAAACGCTGCAGAACGAGTGGTCAACACCTGTATCAAACCGGAAGCCTAATAAAAGGCAGAGGATAAATGTGGGCACACATTTACTCTCTGCCTTTTCTCAATTACTCATAAACTCATCATACGCTGTCAGTACTTCATCCGTCTCTCCAATCATCTTCATCTCTCCATCATGGAGCCACAATATACTTGTACACAACTCCTTCAACGTCTGAGTACTATGAGATACGATCAGCACTGTTCTGTCTTTATTAGAAATAAGTTCTTTCATTTTATTATAGCTTTTCTTTTTGAATCTTGCATCTCCAACACTGAGTACCTCATCAATCAATATAATGTCTGCCTCTAATATTGCGGTAATTGAAAATGCAAGTTTTGAATGCATACCACTGGAATAAGTCTTAACTGGCATATCTATAAATTTTCCAAGATTCGCAAATTCAATAATTTCATCCATCTTTTCCCGAACCTGCTCCTCAGAAAATCCCAAAAGCATGCCTGACAATAATATATTCTCCCGTCCTGTGAGCTTCTTCTGAAAACCGACTCCAATAGACAGCAGAGAAACGCTGTTTCCGTGTAAATCTATTATCCCTGAATCAGGTGAAAAAATACCTGCAATGGCCTTAAGCATAGTAGATTTTCCACTGCCATTTTTACCTACAATACCCAGAATCTCTCCTTTCGGCAATGAAAAGGATACTCCACGAACCGCTTCATACACTTCTGTTTTTGCCTTTTTAAACTTCAATAAACTTTGTTTAATAGAAAAAGATTTCAGGCATTTATAAGTAATTCTTAAATCATTAACTTCTAACGCAATTTCCCGCTCCATATTACATCACCTTTACATAACTGTTTTCATATTTATAAATCAGTCTAATCCCCAGTATACATAACAGTATTCCTATTATTCCCCAGACCAGGATAAGTTTACGATAGGGTGCGCCGGAATAAATCATACATCTCCTGGATGATTCCATAAGCATAGAAACCGGATTGCATTTCAGAAGAATACTTCTAAATGGCTCCGGAACACGATCCCCGATTGAATAAAAGATACCAGACATATAAAATACAAGGCGCAGAACAACATTCATAACATTGTAAAGGTCATCCACAAATACACCAAAATGCAGCATGAAACAACATATGCCAAAAGTCAACAGTCCTAAAACCAATAATATTGGAATCATGTATAAAATATTCCATGTTACTGGAATCTGATATATCACCATCATAACGATGACAAGCGCAAACGACACCAACATTTTGAATCCGTTAACCATCATTTTCTGAAGTATCAAAACGAATTTAGGTATATAGACCTTTGTGACAATAGCACTGTTATTACGGACAATTTTCACACTGCCGATAACTGTCTTATTAAAAAAATTCCACAAAGTCAAACCAATGAATACAAATACAGGAAAATACTGAACTCCACTCCGGAATACTATAATTGCAATAAACGTGTATACCAGCATAAACAGCAGCGGGTCCAAAATCCACCACAGCCAATTCAGATATGAACTTGCCACCTCTGCCTTCAAATCTGACTTTGCTGAATATTTTGCGTATTTATAATACTTTTTTAAATCATCTCTAAATCTTTTCATAATTTATAATCCAGCCCGTCAGTGCTTATTTAAATCATTTTTAATCTGTGTCGTTGATATTTCCGGTGTTCTCGGCAGATAAACCACCTCGCAGCCTTCTTCCTTTAGAAAATCAAATTTACCAACCCAATCATCTCCCATAACAAAAGTATCTACATGGTATTCTTTTACATCCGTCTTTTTCTGCTCCCAATTTTCTTCCGGAATAACCAAATCCACGTATCGGATTGCCTCAAGCAGCTGCTTCCTTTCTTCATAGGAAAAATAACATTTTTTTTGCTTTTCATTCCAGTTAAATTCATCGGTAGATAATGCAACAATCAAATAGTCGCCCTGCTGTTTTGCCCGGCGTAATAAGTTAATATGTCCATAATGCAGTAAATCAAATGTACCATAAGTAATTACTCGCTTCATTTTTTATCTCCTTAAACATAGTTTTTTATCAGCCACAACTGAACACTAAAACAATCTTATCGATTATACCACATAAAATACGTCTTTTCAACTCTGTACCCATAATTCAATCAAATCCCCATATATTTAAGAACACCGTGAACCGCGTATGACATAAAAAAAATACAGCTTTTTAAGGGACCATAGCCCATATAACGATATACTTCAAACGTCATACGGGCAGATTTGATTTTATTCCGGGACTTTCCTCCCTGACTGAGACGATATTTTAAATAAGGATAATTGATTCCTGCACAACAGCCATATTTTCTCAATACCTTTAACCATGTTATATAGTCTTCATGGCTATTGTCATAGCACATAGGAAATTCCATTGCCACATCTTTTCTTATCAATACGGAAGAACAATTGATACTATTATGCTTCAGCAGTTTTTTATAAGTAACTTCAGAGGCTACTCCAATTTTTTTACCGGTACTGCTTCCATCTGGTTTCATCAACTCTCTGCCAGTGGAACACATTACACTTCCCGTCTGCTTCATAATCCTCAGCTGTTCCTTCAGTTTTCCTGGTTCCCACCAATCATCTGCATCCAAAAAAGCAATGAATTTACCTTTAGCAGCTTCTACTCCTTTATTACGCGATGCAGCAGCTCCCAAATTACCTTTATTTCTGATTAACTGAAAATCAGAACGTTCCATATATAATTTTAAAATGTCCCGGGTACTGTCAAATGAACAGTCATCAATCACAATCAGTTCCAACGGGACATCCTGTATCCAAACAGATTCTATTGCCTGTTTGATATATTTTTCAGCCTGATATGCCGGCATGATTACCGACACGATTGGTTCGCCTGTCATACTTCTTTCTTTTCCTTTTCTTCCTCGCAGGAGTCCAGCAGTGCATTTTTCTGCGTATCCTCAACCCCCTCTGAAGTTTCTTTCTGAAATAAAATCTTAAAAGTCATCAGCATCAACTTTAAATCCAGAAGAACTGAATAGTTTTCAATATAAAATAAATCTAGTTTTAATTTGTCATAAGGAGTTGTATTATATTTTCCATAAACCTGTGCATAACCGGTCAGTCCGGCTTTTACTTTCAGCCTATAATAGAATTCCGGAATCTCCCTTTGATATTCTCTTAGAATAGCCTTTCTCTCTGGCCTTGGGCCAACAATAGACATATCACCTTTCAAGACGTTAAACAACTGTGGCAGTTCATCAAAATGAAGATTTCTCAATACTTTTCCAACTGGAGTGATTCTGGAATCATTCTTTGAAGCTAATCTGGCCCCATTCTTTTCTGAATCCACACACATACTTCTGAATTTAAAGATACGAAAAACCCTGCCATGCAGTGTCAGACGCTCCTGACGATAAAACACCGGACCCCTGTCATAACATTTAACTGCCGCAGCACATATGAGCATAATGGGGGAAGAGATAATAATTCCGGTAACTGCAACTATAATGTCAATACTTCTTTTTATGATTGCCTGACCGGCAGTCAGCCCCATATTTTTGGATACCAGGAGAGGCGTATCAAATAAATGGATTCTCTCTGTTCCCAGTAAAATAACATCAGATATTTTAGGTGTCACGTAACAACGGACAGAGTGTGCAAAACAATGCTTCAAATATTTGTTGCGAAGCTGAGAAGGCAGATCCCATATAATAACAGCTTCATAGTCATGCATCATTTTATATATTTCTTTATCGCCTGCACTGATATGCACTTTACCGCTGATATCATATTTATCTTTTCTGGAATTCATTTTCTTGATCAATTCATCCGGTGCTCTGTCACCATAGATGACCAGCATTCTTCGCGCCTTATATATTTTTGAATAAATATAGCCGGATCCCAGTGTCCAGAATACTATGATCACGATATCCAATAACGTTATTATAAAAAGAGGTCCCGGAGATAAAAACCAACGATTGATCAGTGTAATCTGTAAATATGCTACTACATTAGTACACAAAGTTGCCAGGGTAAGAGAGTACATAATATCAAGCTTCTTTAGGTATCCTACTCTCAGCCCTCCATATAATCTTGAAAATAGAATCAAGATCAGTGCATAAAGAGCTATTAAAGCCCAATTTCCCTTATTCCAGAAAGGTTCAAATATTAAATTGCGATAATACTTATACCAGATAATTCCAAATAAAGATGTCTGTGCAACGACGACCAAAGCCGTCAGTATAAAAACAAGAATTCTTTTGTAAAAGTCTGACGCTTTCAAAGTACGACCTCTTCTCTTTCTGTAATGTCAATTTTCTATCTTCAGCAGTATACCACAATTCTATAGCTAATGCAATTTACTTTATTCTGTCAATAACTCCTCAAATTTCCTAGTGCTCTCCTGGTTTAGCTGTTCATAATCCACATTCATAGGAGAAATCTTTTTCTGCGTGAACATTTTCATCCCCTGCAAAATTCCCTCTTCGCTGTCCTCTAACAAAATCCCTCCATGCTGCCTCAAAAAGCCACTGGGACCCGGTACATCACAGGCCATTACAGGTATTCCCAGTGTATCCGCCTCCAGTAGAACAAGTCCCAGCCCTTCATAATAAGAAGATAACAAAAATAAATCACATTTTTTCAAAATTGGCATAGGATTGCGCAATGATTTGATTAATATTATATGATCAGATGCCGCAGTAGCTCGCGCCAATTCCACAGTTTTACCGTAGAAATCACCGGTTCCTCCTATAATAATCAAATAAGACTCTTTCTGTTTCAGCCAGTATTGTTCAAATGCCTTTATCAAACGGTCATGTCCCTTCTCTGGAGAAAATCTTCCCATATTTATGAACTTTACGGATTTGTTATTAAAAACCTGTTCTAACTCTTCCTTCGTCTTTGTAGACAGAGTATTCTTATCAAAAGTTATCGGTAATTGACTGCGCTTTATTACATTTTCATAATCATGGCAATTACCAATCACACGTATATTATCTTCTTTTTTACTGATTCGTATAGTCGACTGCCGAATGTCCTCACTGACAATCACAACATTATTATAAGATCTGTATACATCTTCCAGCAAATACCGGGACTGATTTTTTCTTATGGCTATTTCCTTCTCCATGTCATTATGAACCCAGATTGTTTTTGTACATGGTGCCTCTTCAATCAGAGATGTTATATATGCTTCATAACCATTGTAATGAACTGCATGAGCAAATCTTACATTTCCAAAATGTTTCTTCCACTCCCGCTGATATGCACAATGCAGTCTATTTTTTACCCAATGGCTTTTACAGCCCAATTTTATATACAAAAGCTGCGCAGCACCTGTCAATACATCCATATTCATCTCACTGGCGATTGGAAACACTCCCAATTCTCCGGGTATTTTTTTCGTGCGCTCAGGTTCTGCTTTTACTGACTGCATCCGAAAAGAAATATAATAATTATACCTGCTTTTATCCACATACTTCATCATACTGCAGAATGCGGTAGTGATTCCATTCTGATTTAAATCACCTGCATATATTAGAATATTTTTTCTGCCGTTTTTTTTCATTTTGCCAACCATACAGCAATTCTCTTCTAAAAATACCTGTCTGCAGATTTTATCTGCTGCATCTCTGCTCTCATAAGTTCCATATTTCATAAGAAACTCACTGTCCGCACTGCCGGAATCATTTCTCAATTCTCGTATGACATCATCCACAGTCTCCGCTATGGAAAAAGGATAGTCCTTTATATTTTCATACATCCCTCTTTCCATGATATACTCTTTATAATCATAAGCAAAAAGTATGATTTTCCTTTTGGTAATAGCAAAATCATACATCACACTGGAGTAGTCTGTAATCAGGACATCACACGCATTTAAAACTTCATAAGAGTCAAATTCCACAGGTATGGGTTTAATGTGTGAATATTGACTGATCTCAATCTGGTCCTGAATAAATGGATGTACCTTTATCAGTAAAATCTGTTCGTCAGAAAGTCTGCGGTCCAGCTCATACAAGTGCTGATGTATCCTTGTTCCAAACCCTTTCACTTCAATCTTGTCCGCTTTGCCGCGAAATGTGGGCATATACATAATCAACTGCTGCCCTTTATACCCCAGCTTTTCTTTCATATCCTCTCCGCTTTCACGCGAAAAAAATATGCTGTTTCTGGGATATCCCTCATGAAGTATCCTTCCCTCATAAAGATTGTCCAGCATATACGCCTCTGACATTTTTTCTTCCATATATACATTGGGAAATAAGAGATAGTCTGCTGCCAGTAAATTTCGCATTACATTTCCCATACTGTACACTTCATCTACATTATCTCTTCCCATCCTTTTCAGAGGGGTTCCATGCCAGACATTGAGATAAATCTGCTTCTCTTTTTTAATAAACCTTCCCGGAAAACTTGTATCGTTAACCAGATATTTCGCCTTCGACAAATAAAAATAATACTGAAGACTGCCTGTCTCTACTATCTTATTCACATGCAGATCATAGTTTTTAAGTTTCTGTATGATCGTTTTTTTTGAAGTTTTATTTACAGCTAATATCCGCTTAAATTTGTTATATTTGTCTTTTTCCAATTCTCTGCAAAGAACAAAAATATTTCCTTCCAGTGCTTTACCGCCTCTTGATTCCAAAAATATCATATTGGAGTCCAGCGGTACATGTTCATAAAAACTATTATAAAAAGGATACCATGTGCCGCTTTTCAGCTTTTTTAACACTTTAATAAATGTCTGCATTTGATTTTCCTCTCGGATAAAAACTATTATTTGTTTTTTATATCATGCAATATATAATCACATATCTTATTACTGCAAGGCTCTTTCAACTGATTAAAGTAAGAATTACATTTCTCTCTCTCGGAGTCATATCCATCCTGACCGGCTAAAGCCTTCCCCACACAATTTAAAAATTCCTTTTGACTTTCCGGTTTTGGCCCGGGAGTTACTTTTCCATATGGAAAATTCATTCCTCGTTTCCTGAGATATTCTTTTTGATCATAAGGAAGAAATATGATCGGCTTATTCAGTAGTAGATAATCCAGATAGATGCTTGAATAGTCCGTTATCAATACATCAAAACAATTCAGCCATAGCGCAATATCCTCAATCACGTCTTCATTCATGAAATGAATATGGGTACCGGCGTACTTTTCTGTTCCACCCTGTTCCTTTAAATGCATCCTTATACAAATATGACAGTTTATTTTCTGAAGAAAGCTCTCCATTTCCTTTTTATCATAATCCGGGAAAGGAAACAACTCCGTATCTCCATACTCTCTGTAGGTTGGGGCATACAAAATAAGAGAAGCCCCTTCTTCTATCTTCATAGTCTGCAAAACTTCACTTTTTGCGGGTGTCTCCCACAAAACGTCATTTCTTGGCTGGCCCCATATTTTTATACATTCCTCCGGCACTGCAAAACTTTTTGACATGACAGGTACAAGATGTGTACTTGTTGTTAAAATATAAGTATATTTACTGGAAAACACATGCTTAAAATAGAACCGGCGGAAAAAGCTTTGCTTCTCCTCCATCAATACTATTTTTTTCAAAGGAATCCCATGCCACAAGTTTACAACTATGCGGTCCGGGTTTCCTTTCCACTCATATACAGGAAGGCCGGCAGAAGTAAACCAGACACCTGCACTCAGTATCAATCTCATTCCTTCACTGCAAAGACCGTCAATAAAAAATCCCTCACCATATTGTTCTGACAACTGCTGCCGCTTTTTTTTGTCATTGATAACAAATACCGGCTTGATGTCCGGAAGTGTATCCCTTACATATAAAAACAAATATTTAGAATTATAATTAAAATTACAATTGTCAACAGATGAAAATACCCAAATATGAAAATCAAGCTCCTGTCTTTTATACAATTGCGCTTTCAATATATTTTCTACCTTTTGCAGCATTTCAGAATCCCCACTCAACTTTATATATTTCTATCATACACATGGATTACCATGCGCTGTCTACAATTTTTTCAAAATATTCCTATACAATTCCATCTGTATTTTTAAATAACGTTTCCCTTTTCCGTGTATACAGGATACCTTTTTGTCTCTGTTCTTCCCGGAAATCTCAAACCCATTTTTTATCCCCGCAATATACTCTCTTCCAAACCCCTTAACAGCAAAAAAAACTGCCTTCACTCCAAATCCCACTGCAAACAGCGGCAAATTCAGCACGATCTGCCAAAGCGGCATGTTTTTATATATCATGTACACATTGTTCCTGGAAGAATATCTGACTTTAAAAAGATTATACCTGGAGCCGCTGGTACCGCTTCCCACATGGTATACGCGTGCTGTGGGACAAAACCAGTTTTCATATCCATAAAGCCTGGCCCTGTACCCAATGTCCAGGTCTTCCAGATAGGCAAAATGCTCCTCATCAAAGTATCCGATTTCGTTTAAAATACTTTTTCTATAGATAGCAGCTCCCGCACAGGAGGCAAATATCTTCTTTCGCTTATTATAATTTTCCTCCGGCTTACCTTTACCGTCGGCAAAAGCCCATCCAAGGGCACAATAATAATTTCCGGCATCATCTATCCTGTTGTAATCATGCATCTGCAGCATTTTTGCCTGACACGAAAAAATATCAGGACTTTTTTTAATGTCCTGAACTAAAGCCTGAATAAATCCCTCCTGGACGATAGTATCATTATTCAAAAGCAGTATATATTTTGCCTGAGAACTGTGTATTCCCACATTGACCGCCCCACAGAAACCTGTATTCTCTTTTAGAGCGATCTGTCTGACCTGCGGATAATTTCGGCTGAGATATGGAATACTGCCGTCTTCTGACCCATTATCCACCACTACGATTTCAAATGAAGGAAAATCCTGCATGAGCAATGCGTCCAAACAGTCTTTTAAATATTTTTTTCCATTAAAATTAGGAATAATTACAGATACTTCATACATGTTTTTCGGAAACCTTTCCGACACAGTCTTAGAATAAGACTGTGTCCTGAGATTTTTATTCTTTTGGCCGCAGGGAATAGTTCCATTTTGTAAGAGAAAGATTTTTATTATAGTAAGGATCCCCTTCTTTTAAAAGTGTTTCCCACCGGCAGCGCATGAACTCAATCTCACTCTGAAATCTGCGCACCTTCTCTTTGCTGTCCTCTGTCCCACGGCTCTTTGATTCATAATGATACAGCTCTGCAAAAGGATCATAAACAACCAAATATCCTTTCCGGCGTACACGAAGGCAAAAATCCACGTCATTAAATGCGACTGTCAATTTTTCCTCAAATCCATTGACTTCAAAAAACACTTCGCGTTTTACCATCATACAGGCAGCCGTGACCGCACTTAAATCCTGCTGCAGGGAAGCCTTATGCAGATAACCGGTACGCTCTCCCGGCATGTTGACGAACATATGTCCGGCGATTCCACCGATACCGATGATTGTACCTGCATGCTGGATGGTTCCATCCGGATAATACAATTTTGCTCCCACAATCCCTGTATCCGGCCTTTGGCAGTGTCCGAGCATCTCTTCCATCCAATTAGGAGAAATCACTTCCATATCATTATTTAAAAACAGAAGATATTCTCCTTTTGCTTTTGATGCCGCATAATTATTGATCGCAGAGTAATTAAATGGCTTCTTCCATTTTAGAAGACGTATTCTGTCCTGTCTGCTCAGTTCACGATAATATGAAAAAATCTCCTCTGTCTCACTATTATTTTCCACAATAAGGATTTCAAAATTTTCATATGTTGATTTCTCAAAAATGGAGTCTATACACTTTTTCAAAGCTTCCTTCTCGTCTTTATTAGGGATGATAATGGAAACCAGAGGAGACTCCTTCACCTGATACTCCACTCGATAAAAACCATAGTCTTTTGTATGGCTGACCTTTCCGTTAAGACCACTGCGCTTTAAATTGCCTTCAATTGCCCGCTTTCCCGCTTCATAGGCATACATTTTGCTGGCCGGATTATCCGCTGTGGAAGCCTGATGAGTCCGCCAATGATACAAAATTTCCGGTATATGATGTATTTTTTCAGCGCTCTCAACACATCGGAATATAAAATCATAGTCCTGGGCACCATCAAATTCACTGCGGAAACCGCCTGTCCGTTCCATGATTCCGCGTCTTACCACAAACAGGTGACAGATATAATTATTCGCCCGAAGCAGATCCGGATTAAAATCCGGCTTCAGATGAGGCTGAAAATGTTCCGACAGATCTGCCCTCACCTTATCTTCATCCGTGTAGATCACATCAATGTCCCGATCTTTTTCCAAAGCTGACGCGATTTCATACAGAGCATTAGGGGCAAGCAGATCATCATGGTCCAGAAGTCCAATGTAATCACCTGTGGCCATGGCGAAGGCCGTATTAGTATTCTCTGCGATTCCAAGATTCTTGTCCAGTTTCTTCCACACAATTCTGCTGTCAAAAGAGGAATATTCTTTCAGTGTAAATTCCATGGAGGCATCTTCCGGACTGGCATTGGCTATACACAGTTCCCAGTTGCTGTAGGTCTGCTCTCTCAGAGAATCCATCATTTCCCGCAGAAATTTTTCAGGTGTTTTGTATGCCGGTACCACAATGCTAATCTTAGGAGAATATTTCCATACCCGCTTCCGATCTTTTCCGCTGTTTATCTAAATCTGCTTCTGTGGGACGGTAAGCTTCATACCAGGGACCATACGGAACCTCTTCCGGTTCAAATCTTTCGTGCAGACGAATCCAAAATTCCTTCGGTCCATAATGTTTTAAATAGCGGTACCCCTTCTGTATGGTATACGGAGAAAGCTTTTTCAAAATTCTTCCCCACTCCAGTTTTCCTTTAGACATAACTTTTACCTCTGCAAATTCCATTCTTTTGGGCAGATTTACCCGTCCTTTTACTTATATACCCGTACATTCTACCACATTTTCTGTTTAAAGGGAACCTCGAATGTGCTATACTAAAGAAGATTGAGTTTAAACGGTTACTGTTCACGGAGTGAACAGTAACTAGAAATACAAGGAGGTCATATTTTGAAACTGGATAAAAAACTCTCTTTTGTTATTCCCTGCTATTATTCGGAAAAAACAATTTCTCTTGTTGTAGATGATATTTTCAAAGCATTTCCAAAAGAGGATTATCAATTTGAGATCATATTGGTAAATGACGGCTCCAAGGACAATACCTTCTCCGTGATCAAAGGTCTGGCAGATAAATTCCCGCAGGTCATTGCCGTGAATCTGGCCAAGAATTTCGGTCAGGATGCTGCTCTGATGGCCGGATACACTTATGCCACAGGAGACTATATCATTTCCCTGGATGATGACTGCCAGAATCCTCCGATAGAGGCTCATAAACTGATCGCGAAAATAGAAGAAGGATATGATGCTGTGTTTGGAAAATATCATGTAAAGCAGCACAGTGCCTTTAAAAACTGGGGAAGCCGCCTGAATGATAAGATGGCTACCATGCTTCTGAAAAAGCCAAAGGACCTTACCTTATGCAGTTATTTTATCATGAATTCCTTTGTAAAAGATGAGATGCTGCGTTATGACAGTGCCTTCCCTTATATATGGGGACTTATCCTGCGCACAACAGATCACATTACCAATGTTTTTATTGATCATAAAAAACGTGAAGTTGGTACAACTACTTTCACCCTCGGAAAACTGATCATGCTGTGGCTGAATGGTTTTACCTCTTTTTCTGTAAAACCCTTGAGGATCGCAAGCTTTTTCGGAGGGTTCTTTGCATTCCTTGGTTTTTTGCTCACTATCATTATGGTAATCCGCCAGTTTATCTGTCCGGAACCGATCATCGGCTGGACTTCTCTCATGTGTGCCCTGCTCATTGTCAGCGGTCTGAATATGCTCATGCTGGGGTTGATGGGAGAATATATCGGAAGGATTTTTATCAGTCAGAATAAATCGCCTCAGTTTGTTGTACGTCAGCTGTACCGTCAGGAAAAGCCTGAAAAGGATGAGGATTAAGAAGAAGCCGTACGCGGAATGATATGCGTACGGCTTCTTTTTTAACTGTAATTAGGTTTAAATACAAAATAATATACAGCGACAGCGGAAATGATATATAAAACACTCAGTATAATATAAGTCCATTTTCTGTATATTTCTTTTTTCACAAACCTGTCCATTATGTTTTCATATCCCAGCGTAATAAAATACATAAAAGGTATCAACATTGGCATAAGATAACGCCCCTGGGCCTGGAATTCACTGGAATATGCATATTTTACCAAAAGAATAAAGGGAATCACCATGGCGATGAGCATACAAATGTGAAATAGATTCTTTGTATCCCATCTGCGCTCTTTTCTGATGGTTATAAACAGAGTGGTTCCTGATTTATCCCTTCTGCGTCTTACTTCTTTTTCCTTACCGCTTACAAAAAACTGCTGTCTGATACAGAGCAACATTCCCAATATTCCAACCGCATATACCAGGCAATAGACTGCTGACCAGATTCTGGGCATAAATATATCCATAAAACCAAATGTTCCGACAAAACTGACCGCAACTGTTGTCAGCCAATTGCATTTCCATTCTCCGGGAATCCAAAAAAACATATCTGTAATACCCATTCCCATCTTTTGCGGCGTCATGCGGTTAGAGGGCTTCAAATCCTCCCTGGCATACAGTTCTGCATATTCCGAAGATGTATTCATCCCCAAAATATCTCCGTGATAGAGAATGCCGTTTCGAATAAACCACCAGCCTGCCAGAAGTATAATGACCACTGTGATCAGTATCCCGAGAGACAGCATTTTCTTATAGTTCCAACGCTTCCCTTCACATAACAGAATGCTGCCGCAGAAAAAGAACACGCTGCACAGAATAAAGCCATAAGCATTATAATAAGACAATGCACAGACTGACAATGCTGCTCCTAATTCTATACAGACTTTCACATTCCAGCCTTTATCCATGGCCTTTATCCAGCACCAAACGATCCATGCCGCAGAAAATACCGCAATGGAATCTGTATTGATATAAGAGTGAATAAACACAGCCCCCGGTAAAAAGCAGACAAGAACGGTAAAAAATACTGCAGCTTCTTTTTTAAACATCCGCTTTCCTATTTTAAGTGTCAAAAATGCAGTAGCAGTACCGAAAAACACATTTACGAGCCTTGCCGCAATTACAGGTGCCATCTCTGCTGCTGATAACAAAGATGCTGCTTTCCCCAGTATTGCCCCCATTATATATGGAAGTATAGGATTGAAAGCATAGGAAATGCCCCAAAATTCATTCCTGATCTCAGGGTCTCCACCGTGAGGCAGGCTGCCATGTTTCATAATATATTCCACGATCTGATAGCGCATTCCTTCATCTGGGGATGCATTCAGAGGCTGTATCACTGCCCAGCAGAGCAAAAATATAAATACTGTCCCCAAAAACAGAATCTCAGGTAACTTCTTTCTTATCATGGGTCTCCTTAACATTTTCATCCATTACGCCTCAGTGAAAAATCCTGGCTGTCCAAAGTCAGGTTCGGATTGTAATACGGATCTCCATCTTTCAGTATCTCCGGCCATCTTTTTTCAAATGTCTCAATTTCTCTGGCAAACCTGGCCACCTTTTCAGGTGTATCATCCAATCCTCTTGACTTTGACTCATAATGATACAACTCCGCATAAGGATTATACACAACCAGAAATCCTGCCTTCTGAAGCTTCAGACAAAAATCAATATCATTGAAAGCCACTTCCAGTTCCTCGCTCAGTCCGCCTGCCATATCATACGCTTTTCTTTTCACCATCATACACGCTGCGGTAACAGCACTGTAATCCTGTGCGCAGATGATCCTGTGGCAATAACCGGATTCTCCTCTCTTCTGCTGTACGAAACAATGGCCTGCTATCCCTCCAAATCCGATAACTACACCTGCATGCTGAATTGTCTCGTCCTCATAGTATAATCTGGCGCCAACTGCACCAACATCACTGCGCATACAATACCCCAGCAGTTCTTCCAGACAGTCTGCATTGATGATTTCTGTATCATTATTGAGAAGGAGCAGATATTCTCCTTTAGCATGGGAAATACCAAAATTGTTGATTGCAGAATAATTAAACTTTCCTTCCCAGTAAACTACATGGGCTTTTGGATTTTCCTGTTCCAGTTTCCGATAATAGGCAAATGTGGTCTTTTCTGTGCTGTTGTTCTCTACTATCACATATTCATAATTTCTGTAACTGCTTTTTTCCTCAATGGCCCTGATGCAGCGTTCCAAATCATCCGTATGATCTTTGTTCGGTATGATAATAGAAATCAGCGGATCATAGTCCCTGATATAATGTGTCCTGTAAAGCCCCAGGTATTCCCCGTTCTCCACGCTGGCCTTCACACCGATTCTGTCATAATGTGCCAGTATAGCTTTCTTTCCTGCTTCAAAGGCGTATTTCTTACTCTCCGGGTTTTCTGCTGTTGAATCTTCATGGCAGCGCCAGTGATACAATACTCTGGGAATATGATAAATGTGCTTTCTGCCTGCGTATTCCACACAACGGAATATGAAATCATAATCCTGCGCTCCGTCATATTCTTTTCTCAGCATCCCCACCTGTTCTATGATCTCTCTTCTGACGACAAACAGATGGCAGATATAATTCACGGTGCACAGCAGATCGATATTAAAATCAGGCTTAAAATGAGGCTGGAAGAATTTATTGCCATCCATGGTCATCTTATCTTCATCTGAATATAAAACGGAAATCTCCTGCTGTTCATTCAGTGCTTTTACACATTCAAAAAGCGCATCCGGCGTAAGCACATCGTCATGATCCGCAAAAGCTATCAGTTCACCTTCTGCCAATCCAATTGCAGCATTTGTATTCTCTGAAATCTGCATAGGCTTATCATGAAAACACACCTTAATGCGGTGATCTTCCCTTTGATATGATTCAAGCAGCGTCTTTATTGGAGATTCACCGCCGCTGCCATCTGACAGACACAATTCCCAATTTTCGTAAGTCTGACTCTGCAGGGAACCAATCATCTGCTTCAGGTATCTCTCAGGAGTCTTGTACAATGGTACCACAACACTGATCAGAGGTGAATACGGAAACTGCGTTCTTCTCTGGTTTTCCAGCTGTCCCGGCGTAGGTACATGCTTGGGAAGCCATTTCTCATATGGAATCGGTCCTGGTTCCTGATTGGTCGCCTTTCTGACTACTTTCTGCAGCAGCGCGCCCGCACCATGCATTTTTAAATATCGTGTCCCTTTGTGATAGTACCGTATGAGTTTTTCTTCCATAAGCTTTGAGGATTTTAAATGTATTTTTCTTATGGTTTTCGCATTTTTCCCGTCAAATACAAGATAAATATATGGATTATTTCCGCAAGGAAATTCCACATAAAAACCGGTATCCTCCTGTAGCCTGGCTTCCCTGTGCTGAGCCTGAACATCAGGCCTTTTTGTTCTCTGCACCTGAACAGCCAGTCGTTTTTTATTCTCATCCTCTAAATAAATACTGAGTGGCTTTTTATAGACAGCCCACCCTCTCAGCCTGCAGGTACCAGCTTTTCTGTCCACTGCAGTTTCTTCCAGATAATACTGTGGCTTTCCCTGCTTTCTCTGAAGCTGTACGACAGAGACAGAAAACCATTTCTGCCTGCTTTGGCCGTCCACTGCATAGATAATCAGTTTTTTGTATTGCTCCAGATGAGAAGGCAGCGTGACCTGTATTTGAATACGCATGCCGCTTGTCAGCTGCATGTCCTGAAACCGGTCCATTGCGCTGACATATTCCTGCGGCTTTGCCTCAACCGATATTTTTTTTCCATCCAGAACAGCTTCCACCTCATAACCTTTTGGCCAGGTACCCTCCAGAAGATACAAATTTCTGTCAGTGAGATGAAACCGCTCTCTTTTCACTTCATATATTTCTCTGGACATGCTAAATCCTTTCTGTTATTTCATCAGGAACTTCACAGCCTCCTGCCCTGTCTTCTGTGTTACATACTGATCAAGTACTTTTTTATTCGCTGCTTTTCCTATTTTATGTCGCAGTTCACTGTCTGTGATCAGTGCTTCCAAAGCTTCTGCCCACTCTTCTTTGGTGCTGCAGAGATATCCCTCCACACCGTTTTGGATCAGCGGCTCCAACTCATCATTTCGGCTCATAACACTTGGCACCTTCACAAGTGCTGCTTCCATCCATTTGTTTTCTGATTTACAGCTGTGGAACACTGTATTTTCAAGAGGCATCAAATTGATATCAACTCCAGCAAGAGCCTCCGGAAGCTTCTGCCACTCCATAAATCCCATCTTTTCAATGCGGTCCTGGAAACGTTTCATCTTATCCTCTGAGAGAACTCCCACCAGTTTTAACATAACCTGTGGATATTTTTCCATCATTTCTATCAGAGCATCCTCGATAACAGCGAAATCCCTGTCATGAGTCTTGGAACCACTGAAATATCCAATATAGATTTTTTCCTTTTCAGGTACTTTCGTCTTTATTGCATCGTGAGAAAGGATCTGCATCTCCATGCTTGCAGTATTTCTGTTGATCACCACAGGTTTATGCGGAAACTCAGCTGAAATCTGCCTTGCCAAGGTTACTGTGGAAGTGATATAGCCACTGCACTGCTCCATACAGGCGTGGATCTTACGAGTTGTACTCCTGAAATCTTTGTATTCCTCACCTTCCAGAAAATGCAGAGAAGCGATTCTATCATAATCAAATATCAGATCATCAATATCGTAATAAGCCGGAATTCCCAGTTCTTCTGCCTTACGGACTATCTTCCGGACTCCCTCCTCATTACTGCAGCGGTAAAATACCACTGCTTTGTAATCCTTAAGCCTGCACTCTTTTGCCTCATCCATCTGGATAAACCTGGAAGCATATCCCTGACATAAGAGCTGTTCCCTCAGATGCTCTACACGATATCTGGATGCAAAAGAAATCTCCTCTCCCAAAAACAGTATCTTTTCTTCCCGCACCGGCATTTCATCAATATGGCAGACTTCCTCCGCGAATTTTGAAATCTCCGCCAAAACGGATGGTGCATCTGTTTTGTCAAGTACAATTCCTCTGTCATAACGCGCCACTCTCTCCACCGGTGCACCAATGTTGAAGACTGCTATAGGCATCTTCATAGACATGATTTCTGAGGTTGTATATGAAAAGGTTTCCGGCCAGATTGACGGTATAAAAAAGATATCTATATCTTCTTCCAAGGTAAGTTTCGGAAGCATTTCCCTTGTATATCTTCCTGTATACGAAAATACCGGACTGTCAATCTCTTCATCACTGACTCCAATCAGATGGATACGTATGTTGAGATTTTTCCTTTCTATCTCACGTACCATTTCCTTCACTACATCCAAGCCCTTTTTATAACACAGAACACCGAGCAGGCCAATATTCAATGTGGGGGTTGTCTTATATTTCTTACTGATCGGCGGAAGATAATGGGGTTCGTGAGGAATGACCCTGATTTTATATATTTCCGGGTAAGCTCTGTTTAAAAGGTCTGCGGAATCATCAGAAAATGCAAATATCTCATCACAGTGCCTTAAAAACTCTTTCCACTTACAACGCCAGACACTCCCGCTTTCATATTCCAGGCAGGCATTGCTTCTGTTATCCGGTATACATTGGTTACAAATCTCATCTGATGCAGCTTTACAGTACGCCCCATTTTTATCCATCAGGTTGACCGCAGGACAGATACAGAAAAAATCGTGAAGCAGCATACGCAGAACAGCGCAGTGCTCTTCTTTCCAGCCAACTATTCTTTCCATAAAATCATAGAGTTTCGGATATGTTACCAGTTCGTTGATCCAGATCTCATCAACACGCCTTACCATATCTAGCAAAAGCTGCAGGTTCTCTGAGAAGAACTTAATCCTATAGTCTTTGTACTGGTATAAGAACAGGTATTTATTCGTATATATATCATACCGTATAACAATAAAACGACGGCCTTTCAGCAGCTCCTCTTTCACTTTTTTATTGAGATATTCCGTTGCACCTCCGCCCAGATTATGATCAAAGGCCACAATTGTTTTTACCTCTGTCTTCTGGTTCAGAAGCTGCATGATGGCATAAAGCCTTACCATTCTTGCCGGATCAATTCTGCAGTATTCTGCCACATCTTTATTATAATCCGGATGCTTTTCCAGTAATTTTTTAGAATGCTTCTCCAGAAGCATCATTTTTTCTTCTGACAGGAAGCTGCCCCCGTGCTTATGATATACATAAAGATTATCCACATGCACGTTCCGATAACCAGCCTGCAAAGCCCGCTGACACCAGTCATTTTCTTCCCCGTACCCCTTGCCAAAGTTTTCTTCATCCAGATACCCAACTTCAGAAAGTGCTTCACGGTTCAAGCCCATACAAAAACCGATTCCAGTAGGCATAGATGGATACTGAGGTTTCATACTTCTGAATACATCATCAATCTGCCATAGCTTCATACCCTCAAAAATGGCATTGTCCTTGCAGAACTCAGGAAAACTACAGAGCGTACCGCAAGTGGTAAACGGTGTGGTTGTAGCCACTTTTGTTCCGCATATAATGGGATACATAAGACGTTCCAGCCAGTTTTCAGGCACCTCCACATCTGTATTCAGGAGCACCGCGTGATTTTGTATCAGTTTAAGTCCTCTGTTCACTGTTTTTAAGAATCCCAGATTCTGTTCATTTCTAAGCAGAATCACTTCCGGTCGGTCTTTTGCATATGTCTCCAGGTATTCCTTTACTTTTTCATCCGGACTGCAGTCATCTATGATGATCAGTCTGTACTTCATCCTGGTTTTCTCTACACCTGCAAAGAGCGCATCAAAATACGAAAGACCGTTATAGACCGGAACAACAATATCTATCTCATGTGTAAGATAATCCTCCGGAAACTGAAGCGGCTTATCCACATAACACTTCTTAAAATACCGGATATCACCGATACTTGTCTCATCTTCTGCCGAAAACACTTGAATATCAGCATCTGCAGGCAGTGTCCTGTCTCCCGGAATCGTTCCCAGTAACCTGCCCCCAGTTCCGTCAATGGTATCAAATTCAAAGTAAACATCCAGGTCAAACGGGGAATAGACACTTGCAGTTACTGAAAATCCGCTGCTTTCCGCCTCCTGATTTCCCATATTTTCCGCAACATCTTTTCTATAGATCACCTGATAACCGGTTTCACTGACCTTGTTCTTACCATGATAAAAAGCAATCCTCGGCTTTCCCATTTCATGGGCCGGATCAAATACCCACCCTATGACAGTGAGCAGCTTATTTTCATATGAAATCTGATCCACGCTGCCCGGACAGATCAATATACGCGGCTTATCCGGATCACCTTCTCTTCTAAGCTTACGCACAACCGGACGGAGCACTTTTTTTGCTCTGCTTTTCATTGTGACTGCCGGCGGCTCCACATTTGTTTCGGTCTGTACAGGAGCCGGCTGTGAAGGCTGTAATTTTTCACACGCCATCTCTCTCAGGAGTTCTGTCTTGTACTGATCGTCCATGTACCAGAATTTTCCCTCGATCACCAGATATTCCACTTTGTCCGGCTCCAGGGTACTGATAATGTAATTAGGGTCCTCTGTTATAAATACGGTACTGTCTTTATCCTGCAGATGCAGTCCGTTTGGCACTAAAACCGCACGACAGTTACAATCCACCTTATCTATCCTGCACTTACAAAAATACCCATTTTCAGGATCCCAGCGCAGACCTTTTATACCGGAAATCCCCCGCAGATCATAGACTGCTTTAAAGCAATTGCGCTCTAAACGAACCTTTGCAGCCACCACCTGATTTTCATTTAAACCGCTTCCCAGGTCATAATAGATTTTACTGTCCAGATACTTTTTAAGTTTTTCCTGCTCTGCAATCTGTTCCAGAGAAATGGGAACAGGAGGCTTTTCATATTTTGACAGCTGATCACATCCTACATAAGTATAAGCAAAATGCAGTGCCCACTGCAGATACACCTCCTGGTCAGACAGGGTTATCCCCAATTTCTTTATTATCTTGTGCCGCGGGCAGACCGCATCTAAGGAGGGCATTTTTGTATATATTTCATTCAGAAGACGCCACATAATGAAATCAACCGGCACAGGGAAGTCAGCAATCCACTCATAATCAATAATGGTTTTCTCTTCCCCTTCAAGGAAAATATTCTGACAGATCAAATCAATATTTGCAGGAGAAATACACCGAAGCGGAACTCTTCCTTTTGTTTCACCAAACATAGCGACGAATTCTTCCGTGTGATAATCTTCAATCATCAGACTGTCTGTAAAATATGTTTCATATAGGTTCTGAAAGAGCTTTTCAATACTTTTACTGTCTCCTTCTTTTAAGTAATCTTTTATTACATTGTAATAAGTTTTACCTGTAAGAAATTCATATGACACGGCACCATCTTTGTATACAGACTTCAGATTTTTAAAGCTGCCCGGCAGTTCTGCCTGTCCATAACGCTCCATCTGATGCAAAAATTCTTTTGCCCTTGCATTCATGGCCTGCTTTTTAACGAAGATCTCCTGTTCCCTTTTCAGGATCAATGTCATTACCCGGAACTCTTCTTTTCTCTCACTGTTGATTTTTGCATATAGTATCTCTGTATCTCTAATGACATCCTCTCTGGAGGCTTCCACCAAGAAGGAGTTAACAAAATTGTCCATCACTTCTTCCCTAAGGAGGCTATGTGCCACATCCGTCTCATTAAACAAACTGAATCTGTTTTCTGTAAATACAGGATATTGTTTCCCGTAACCGATTACTTTTAAAGTCTCATCTGTAAATATTTCTGTTGGGAATTTGTAATCCGGATAAGGATAATAATATTTCATATGACAAAGGCCGCTCTTCTCAAACAGCCTGGTAAGCTCTGACTTGGAAAATGTACGTACAGAATTATTTCCTGCATAGCGGTTAAGCCCAAGAAAGTACATATCTGTATGGTCTTCAGGCGCCCCGACAAAATATTTCAGTCCCAGACGGTTCTCGATAGCTACCAGCAGTTTTCCGTCATGTTTCAAAAATGATGCCATTTTATTGAGAAAAGATTCATATGGCGTTTCACCATCCGTAAAACTGGCTGCGTACTCCAAAACCCCGTTAAGGACAATATAGTCAAAGTCCTTTTCCAGCACCATATCATTTAAATTTCCAACCATAATCGTCAGGTTATCATAATCTTTGTGACGCTCATAATTAATGGCTGCACGTCTCCCTGACAACTCAACCGCAGTCACTTTTCCTGCTTTTTCACACAGCATTCCCGTCAGAGCACCGCATCCTGCCCCTATCTCCAGAACAGAATCCTGCTTTGTAAAAGGATACCAGTTTAAAATATTTTCCCTGATACCCGCAAAATGATAAACCATGGGAAATTCAACCTGCTCTTTTGGCAGTTCCTCATAGGTGATCCCCTGTCTGGCCATTTCGAGCATACGCTCCTCTATATCACCATCTGAATACTGTCCATTCTGCGTGTCATAATCGTAATTCAACTCTGCCATACAAAACTCCTTCGCAAACTGCTTATTTCAGCGTAACTTTAGAAAACATATCAAAGTAGCCGACAGCTTTCTTATCTGTAATGACCGTCAGGTTGCAGACATCATAAAGCCTGTGGAAAACAGTAAAATCACCGTTTCTGTATCCCGTACATCCCAGACACAGCATATACTCACCGGCCTCCAGGCTCATCATCTGGGTAAATGTTATCTCCTGGATATCTCCGGCTTTTTTTGGTGTGACCGGAGAATTTTCATACATGGTATTTGTACCTGTTATTTCTGTCCCTTTCAGGTCTTTAATGGTAAATGCAAAAATAGGTTCACTGATATCATCATTAAACTTAACTTTCATTTTAACCGAAAACTGCTGCCCTTTGTCTATGGCATTCGTGATCAGTCCCGTATGGTCATAGATACCAAAATCCACGATTTCTGCCAGCTTACTCCCATACTCCAGGACTTCAGGATTCAGATTCAGTTTTTCCTTTTGAAGGCTATCCTCCTCCGGTGCACTTTCCATATTTTCTCCCGGATTTTCCGCCTCATCATCATCCAGTTGATTGACCAGCACTTTGCGATATAGATTCACCATATCTTTTGCGCCGCCTTCAGCCAGCTTATGTCCCTGATTCAACAGCACTACTCTGTCACAGTATTTTCCGATACTGCTTAAGTCATGGCTGACAAATAAAATGGTCTTCCCCATTTCTTTAAATTCTTCAAATTTCCTGTAGCACTTGGCCTGGAAAAACACATCACCTACAGAAAGTGCCTCATCCACAATCAGAATCTCCGGTTCAATGTTAATGGCAACAGCGAACGCCAGACGCACAAACATACCGCTTGAATAAGTCTTTACAGGCTGATGGACGAACTCTCCAATGTCTGCAAAACTTAAAATATCATCCATCTTCGCATCTATTTCTTCCCTGGAAAAACCGATCATGGTTCCGTTCAGATAAACATTCTCTATACCGGAATACTCACCGTTAAATCCAGCTCCCAACTCCAGCAGTGCTGAGATTCGTCCGTTTACACGCACTTCGCCTGCCGTGGGATTCAGTACACCGGTGATAATTTTCAGAATTGTGGACTTTCCTGAGCCGTTTGTTCCAATGATACCCACAGTTTCTCCCTGATGTACCTGAAATGATACATCATCAAGGGCAAAATGCTCTTTATATTTTTTCTGCCTTGATAAGCCCAGAGACTCTTTAAGGCGGTCCATCGGCTTATCATATAATTTATACATTTTACTAACATGATCTACTGCAATTGCAATTTCTGACATATTTTATCCTCTCTTATAACACATCTGCAAAATGCGGCTTTAAGCGCTTAAATATTACAGTTCCCAGAACGAACAGTACAATTGTCACACACCAGAAATATAATCCCCATTTCAGATGATTGGTCAGCCATACCCGTCCCAGAATGGAATCGCGGTACCCGGAAACGATGTAATACATTGGATTCAGCTTAAACGCTTTTACAAACAGCGGATGATCAGCCATACGGCCTAAATCCCACATAATTGGTGTCAGCCAGATACCCACCTGCAGAAATATACTGATAATCTGAGTCAGGTCCCTGAAAAAGATCACAACCGCACTGGTTATATACACAAACGCCAGTGAAAATACAAAAGTACATCCTGTATAGTAAATGATCTGGATTGTATGTATGGTTGGCGGATAACCATTTGCCGCACATACAACCAAAGCAAACGCAACAAAAAACACATGCACAAACAAAGCTGAAATCACTTTTACCATAGGAAGTATGCTGATTTTGAATACCACTTTTTTGACCAAATAGTTATACTCAATCAGACCGTTTGTTCCTGCATTCAGGGCATCCTGAAAAAAGAACCATGGAACAATACCGGATATCAGATAAAGTACAAAGGGATATTCAGCCATATCTCCTGCCTTCAGCCCGACTGTAAACACAAACCAGTACACCATAATCGTAACGATCGGCTGGATAAATGCCCAGACAATACCCAGATAAGAACCTGCGTATTTTGTTTTGAAATCATTCTTAGCCAGGGTCAAAATCAAACCTCTGTTATGATATAGTTCCAATGGCAATCCAAATATTTTTTCTTTCATATTCTGCTCCTGTTTACCTGTTTTTTGTGTACTCTTTAATGCCGCCCCACTTATGGTCTTTCTCAGAGATAATCAGGTCCTCCTCTGTCATTCCTTCCGGCAGCGGCCATGCAACACCTATCTCCGGATCATTCCATTTGAGTCCGCCCTCATCATTCGGATGATAAAAATCAGTGCATTTATAAGCAAATTCAGCCGAATCTGATAATACTACAAATCCATGCGCAAAGTTCTTTGGTATAAAAAACTGTTTTTTATTTTCAGCTGATAGAAGAACACCATGCCATTTTCCAAATGTTTTTGAACCTGGCCGCAGGTCTACGGCCACATCAAATACTTCTCCGCTCACTACTCTTACCAGCTTATCCTGTGGAAAATTGATTTGAAAATGCAGGCCTCTTAAAACACCTTTTCTTGAACTTGACTGATTGTCCTGTACAAATTCCATATCAATGCCTGCAGCCTTATAATCATTATAATTATATGTTTCCATAAAATAGCCTCTCTCATCCCCGAATACGGCCGGAGTGATGATTTTCAAACCTTCAATCTCACATGTTTCTACAGTAATTTTACCCATTGTTTTGTCCTCTTTTCATTTAAATTATATTTTATACATTTGTGGTACACTATTTTTTCTTCCTGCGCCTTTTCTTCTTTCTCTTTCTGTCATGCCGCACAAGAACCCCAAGAAGTACGATCAAAACAATAATTAAAGCGGCCATTATAATAAGAAGAATGCTTGTCAGCGAAATATTCTCTGTGCCGTCTTTTGAGTTCGTGTCTTCTTTGTCTTTTGCAGCAGCCGTATTATCAGATGTCTTATCTTCCTGCTTCTCTTCTGATTTAATTTTTTCCTCTTTTGGAGGTTCTTTTATTTCACTGCCCAAATACTGCCCCGAATAGCTGTATTTGACCAGGGTATTACCATTTTCCTGTTTTTCCTCCGTTGTTTCCAGCTGCTCCATGGTAATCCCCTTTGGAAGCAGAAGAGAACCACCGTTTAATTCCTTTTTCTCAAAGTTTTGAAATCCATAATTAAAAAGATTTGTGGTATCTGCACAATTCGGTGCCATATCAGCACCTTTCATGACAACAGCCAGATATGTCACTCCATTTTGTTCAGCTCCTGTTACCAGAGTCTTGCCTGCGGCTTCTGTACTGCCTGATTTTCCACCGATACACCCTTCATAATGCTCTGCACTCTCCTCTGCCAAAAGCGGATGATGCGTATGGAGTCTGCGCTCTGTGGCTGTCAGATTTGTTGCAGGTATATAATAGGTCTGCGTACCAATTATCTCTTTGAAGGTATCATTTTTCAAAGCTTCGCGAAAAATAAGCGCCATATCATACGCTGTTGTATAATGATTTTCATCCGGAAGCCCGCTGGCATTGACAAAATGTGTATTCTTACAGCCAATCTCTGCTGCTTTCTGATTCATTAATTCTGCAAAAGCGGCTTCAGAGCCCGACACGGTCTCAGCCAGCTGGATCGCCACCTCATTGGCTGACTGGATCATCAGCCCAAACAGGCAGTCTCTGATCGTTATCACTTCTCCCACCTGCATATTGATTGTACTGCTGCCTGCGACCTGTTCTGCCGCAACCGCAGTCTCTGAAAATGTCACCTGGGTATCCAGAGAACAATTCTCAATGGCAAGAAGCGCTGTCATGATCTTTGTAATGCTTGCCGGATAACGAAGTTCATCCATTCCCTTATTATAAAGGATGATTCCACTGTCTGCCTCCATTAAGACCGCCGTCTCACATGCCACTTCAGGTCCTTGGGGCCAGCCGGCCATTTCATTGCTCGTTATGGGATATACCGTCCCGTTATTAACTGCTGCTGCAGCCGGTTCTGCTATCAGACAGGTACACAACATCATTGCCGCGGCAAATGTTTTCAGGTATCTCCATTTCCGTTTTTTCTCCATATCTTAAACATTTCTCCTTATACGCAAACCAGCAGTACCCACTGGATACTGCCGTCTGCCTCCTGATTTTCCGTGCTTGAATCTTATATACTATAGCATTTTCCTGTCAGAATTTCAATCTTTTATGCCAATTCCCTGTCAGCCAGGTCAAACGCAGCCTCTATTACCTTGTCCATATCATAATACTTATATTCCGCAAGGCGCCCTCCGAACAAGACGTTGTGCTCCTGCGCAGCAAGTATCCGGTATTTTTCAAACAATGTCTGATTTGTGTGATCGTTAACCGGATAATACGGCTCTCTTCCCTCCTCCCAGGACTGAGGATATTCTTTTGTGATGACCGTTTTCTCCTGCGTTCCATATTCAAAGTGTTTATGTTCTATGATTCTTGTATAAGGAGTTTCCCTGTCAGTAAAATTCATGACAGCAACTCCCTGATAGTTTTCAATATCCAATGTTTCACTCTCAAACCGAAGACTTCTGTATTCCAGTTTGCCATATTGATAACCATAATAGGAATCCAGTGTTCCGGTATATAAAACTTTTTTCCCCAGTTTTTCATACCTGTCTCTATACTGGTTAAAATCCGTTTCCAGTTCAACATCACATCCTGCAAATAAGCGGTCTATCAGAGGATTATATCCTCCTTTTGGGATTCCCTGATATGCATCATTAAAATAATTGTTATCATAGGTGTACCTCACCGGAATCCTCTTGATAATGAACGTGGGAAGTTCCCGGCAGTCCCTTCCCCACTGCTTCTCTGTATACCCTTTGATCAATTTTTGATAGATATCTGTTCCCACAAGCCGAACAGCCTGTTCCTCCAGATTTGCAGGTTCCCCTTTCATGGCAGCTCTCTGTGATTCTATGATACGCTCTGCTTCTTTTGGTGTCTGCACACCCCAAAGTTTATTGAATGTATTCATATTAAAGGGCAGATTGTATATTTCACCTTTGTAATTTGCAATGGGAGAATTGGTATACCGGTTAAACTCCGTCAGTGAATTTACAAACTCCCATACTTTCTTATTGCTGGTATGGAATATATGCGCGCCATATTTATGGACATGTATCCCTTCTATGTCCTGGCAGTACAGATTTCCTCCCATTGTGTCTCTTTTCTCCACCACAAGACATTTTTTTCCCTTCTGCCCTGCCAGATAGGCAAACGTCCCTGCAAAAAGACCGCTGCCTGCTATCACATAATCATACATTTCCATCTATACTCCTATTTGATAATATATCTCCAGACGTCAAGTGCAGCCATAAATTCCAGGGCAAACACTGCAGCCGCCAGACCATAATCCCTTTTTTTTCTGATATAAATTGTTTTATTTTTAACCGCAAGAACCAGCAGAGGTAAAAACGGAAGGAAATAACGTCCCTGCACCCCTGCGATATAAGTACAGAAATCAGGTGTAAAATTCAGCCACATCCCCATTACCGTACCACCTATCATGATGAGGCTTAGCATTATCACCACAATTCTTTCTTTTGCAGTCATACATTCGCTTTCCTGCGCACTGGAGAAAGTGGTCATAAACAAAAGAAGCAGCAGGCCGGCAATCACAACCCAGGATATATTAACCTGAAACCACCCAAGGGATTGTCCCACAATAGTACAGATC
>ERZ506993.208-NODE-208-length-45010-cov-7.36416_pt1 | contig 45010 bp, 36 predicted proteins | sample MGYA00513167_ERZ506993 | MGnify/ENA metagenome assembly ERZ506993 | reverse complement strand
GATCTTGAAGGGAATGACGGAAGAAATACGATATGACTTCCATAAAACCATGTCCGAGCTGACAATTGAGAATTTTTTCAGTGTTATGACAGAGTGGTGCCATGAAATGGGGTCAACTTCAAGAATCCAGGCGCACGGTACCTGGGGAGATATTCTGCAGGCTTACGGCGCAGCTGATATACCGGAAGGGGAAACCTTTTCAGAATGGGATAAATACAGTGTCAATACGGTACACAGAAGGCTGGCAAGCTCGGCTGGTCATGTATATCACAGACATATTATATCTAATGAATCTTTTACCTGGCTTCGTTTCCCGCGGTTTACGGAAACACCGGAGCAAATTAAGATTGCCGCCGACAGTATATTTGTGGACGGGATGAACCAGATAGTAAACCATGGTTATACCTATTCGCAAAAAGACGGCGAACCGATGGCTTTTTATGCTTCATCACATATATGCCACACCAATACCTGGTGGAAATATTATAAAAATATAGGACGCTATATTAACAGAGTCTGCGATTTCCTTCAGCGGGGAGAACCGGTTTCCAGAATATGTATTTATCTTCCGCAGCATGACATCTGGGCGGAAAATCCGCTGGGCGATATACATATGTGCATGAAGCTGGAGGAACGCCTGGAAACCTCTGTTATCGACGGCATTGCAAGGGAGGGATACTGGTTCGATTATGTGAATGACGATGTTTTGGGCCGGTGGGAGGAGTACTCGTATGAGACCCTGATTCTTATGGAGACGGACAGAATGCCTGTAAAAACTGCGGAAAGTATCCAAAGCTTTGCAATGCATGGGAATCTGGTGATATGTGCAGGGCGGCTCCCATCCCAGGGATGCGGCCTGCTTCAGAAGGATGAAAAAGATAAAATAGTATCCACGCTGTTTGAAGAGATGCGCCGGCAGGGTAATTTGATATTTGCGGAAAATAAAAAAGATGCGCTACTCAATATATTGAAGCAGAGGGTATGTCCGGATCTTAAAGTAGGGACAGGTAAGGAATCCATAGGATATGTTCACAGGAAAGACAAGAATGCAGATATTTATTTTACAGCAAACATGTCCCTTGAAGAATATAATACAAAACTGACAATATATCAGGAAAACAGAGCTTTTTGCATTTTGGATCCTATGGAAGGAAAAGAGATTCTTCCAATAGCTTATACAAGAAAGGAAAGCGGTACGGAAATCGAACTGCATTTTAACCAGGGTCAGGCATATCTTCTTGTATTTGATCAAAGCCTTCCGAAACCCGAAACGGATAAGCGGATCTGGAAGGAAAATGATGTAATTGACTTAAAGGAAGGATGGCGGCTTGAGGTTCCGGAGAAGATTTTTTTTAAAGATGTTGAAGAACTGAAGGGTTTTGAACAGATTGAGGAATTAAAATATTATTCAGGAGAAGTAATTTATCGGAAATCGGTTTATCTGACGGAGCCAGATATGGCTTCTGATGAAATTGTCTTTCAAGTGGATAAGGCAGGCTGTGCTGCAGAGGTATTTGTGAATGATACGTCTGCGGGGCAATGGATACAAAGGCCTTATCAAATGAGTATAAAAGAGTATCTTCATTTGGGGAAAAATGAAATAAGGGTTCATGTAAGCAATCAATTGATTAACAGATGTTTGGATCCTGACCGGGAGGTGGGGGAATATCAGGGGACGGTAATAGAGGAATGGCCGTATTTTACGGAAATATTGAATAAGGAAAGAAGAAAAAGATTATCCAACCGGAGAGAAAAGGAAATGATAAAATCACCCCTGCCCTCAGGGCTGGTTGGAAAGGCACAGATTTGTTTTTACAGAACAGGAAAAAGAAGAAATATGATATTGATTATTTTCCTATAAGGAACGGTAAGCCGGCAATACCATGTGCACTATATGGTATACGTTCTTTGGGAACATAATTATATATAGCAATGGGGTACAAATAAAAAAGCAGTAAAGAGGGGGACAATCCCTGAAGGAGGAACTATGAAAAGAAAAATGACACGTTTTATTGCTACGGCAATGGCAGCGTTTATGCTTGCAGGCTGTGGGGCAGCATCAGGAACAGATTCTCAGAACCAGAATACTTCTGTAGCTGCGGAAAATACGGACAATGTGGACAGCGGCAGTAAAAATGCAGAGGATACTTCTGAAGCAGTTACTATTAAAATGACTTACTTGACATCCGGCACGGAGCCGGAAGGGCTTGACAGAATAGAAACTGCATTAAGCAACCTGACCATGGAAAAGATAAACTGTAAGGTAGAGCTGGTGCCTGTAGCATTTGCAGATCAGGCGACGAAGTATAATATGTGGTTTGCCAATGGAAATGATACGGATATTATGATCACGGTGTTCCAGGATTATCTGGCAATGATTAATTCAGGCGCTTTTATGGAGCTGGATGACTTAATTCAAAGCCACGGCCAGGATATGCTGGCAAAAGACAAGGAAAAGAACTTCTTAAGTGCAGGCCAGTATAAAGGACATCAGTATGGAATTCCTACGATTCCTTCGGCACCCGGCAATGGAGGTGCTATTTATATCCGGAAGGATGTATTTGATGAACTGGATGTAACTGGAATTGATGTGGATGGATACATAGGATACGAAGACCTGGATAATATCTTTAAACAGATATCGGAGAAATTCCCGGAGTATACAGCGCTTGGAGTGTCGGGAAACAGAACAAAATCAAATTATTTTTACGTAAAGAATTATGATAATCTGGGTGTTTCAGGAGAATCCTGCGGTGTACTGACAGACCCCTTAAACAGTACAACTGTAGAAAATTTATATGCCACAGACAGTTATTATGAATACCTCACATGGATGAGAAAATGGTATCAGGCAGGATATATTTCAAAAGATGCAGCAACCTCGTCCGAAAGCTCCGATACTCTTTTCAATTCCGGTAAAACAGCCAGCTATATTAATATGAGTACTCCCGGCACCCGGGAAGCAGCGGAAAGAGATTCCGGCCTTGGTGTAGTACAGCTGAATATGTGTCCTACCTATATGACAACTAATGTATATACCGGAGTGCTGTTTTTCGTCCCTAAAAATGCAAAGTATCCTGAAAAGGCAGTTGAATTTTTAAATATTTTATTCACGGATGCGGAAATTCAGAACGTTTTAACACATGGCGAGGAAGGGATTGACTATACTGTTCAGGATAATGGAGTGGTAATCGATCTTAAGGAAGACAGGGATTACATAAATGTATACGGCGTTTGGGGTGATCAGAGCCAATATTATATGGAATCCCCTCTGCAGCCGGAGGACACACAGAAAAGAGAAGCCTATCTTCAGGAATCTCTGGACCATACTTCTAAGGCCTTTGGATATAAATTTGATGCAACACCCGTCAGTACGGAGCAATCTACAGTAAAGAGCGTTATTGCAAAGTATCTGACACAGCTGGAATATGGCACGGTAGATCTTGATACGGTTTATCCGGAATTCCTCAAGGCATTGGAAAGTGCCGGAATAGACAAAATTATTACTGAAAATCAGAAGCAGCTTGATGAGTGGTTGGCTCAGCAGAAATAACTAAGAGAGGGACTGGGGAGAGGTATCGTCCGGATAAAGGAGGATATCTCTCCCTTTTATTAAGAGGATTGGTTATGAGTAATGATGGGGTTAAAAAAAGTAAACTGAATATACAGGGAATGCTTTGTAATGGTATGAGAACTCCTCTGGGAGTCTCTGTAAAGGGATGTATCCTCCGATGGATAATAGCAGGAGAAGGAAAGAACATAAAACAAATTCAGCGCTGGGTTCAGATTTCTGAACAGGAGAATTTTGAACACCTGACATATGAAGGAAAGTCATATTCCGGTGAAACCCAGTGGGAGCTTAAGAACGTATTTCAAGAAAAAACAAAATATTACTGGAGAGTCCGGGTGCAAATCAGTCATGGGGAAAAGGCGGAGTGGCTGGATTGGAGTGACTATTCTTTTTTTGAAACTGCCATGGCGGGAGAAGAATCCTGGGAGGCACAGTGGATAGAAGCGAATGAAGAGTTTTATAAGGATGCGTTAGAGGTAAGCCGGGGCTTTTGGAAGAAAAATATAAAAAAACCGGAAATGGATCAGGGTTTAAGGCGGCCTGTGTACTTTCACAGAGAATGGAATCTGTCTGAGGGATGGGAGTGCGGACGTGTCTATATTACGGCGCTTGGGTTCTATCAGCTGACAGTGAATGATACGAAGATAGGGGATTATGCGCTGGCACCTGATTTTACAGCTTATGATAAACTGGTTTATTATCAGACGTATGATATAACACCATATCTGAAAAACGGAAAAAACAGCTTTGATATTATTCTTGCGGACGGATGGTACGCGGGTCACGCACAGGGAATTCCCGGGATGAATTATTTATATGGGGAAAGGCCTGCGTTGATAATGCAGGCAGAGATCGGATATGCAGATGGGAAAATGCAAAAGCTTTGCAGCGATGATACCTTTGAGGCTTATTCGGGACCATTTTTATATGCGGATCTGTTCATGGGAGAGTATCTGGATATGCGGCAGTCACTTGTTCCCTATGGAACCGTTAAAAAAGCATATCCGAAACATATTCTTACACCCCAGGAATATGAAGGAATTAAGGTAAAAACAGTCCTGGAAGCAAGGACAGTAACAAAATTTAGTGAAGGAAGCTTTATTGCAGATTTCGGACAGGTGCTTGCAGGACGGGAAAAAATAACCCTGGAAAACGAAGCCGGCCAGCTGATAAAGATAGAACATAGTGAGATTCTCAATCCGGATTCCGGGGATTTGCTTGAAATTACACAGAGATTCCCGTTCCATGATCAGACAGATTACATATATGTAACAACGGATCATTATGTATATGAACCGCAGTTCTCCTTCCAGGGATACCGTTATATTAAAATAAGCGGTTTGAAAGGAGAGTTGAACCCGGGGCAATGTAAGAGCGTTGTCTTGGAAACAGGGTTAAAGGATACCAGCTGTTTTGAATGCAGTGACGGTAATATAAACAGACTGATTCAGAATGCTTACTGGAGCCAATGCGGAAATATGATATCCATTCCTACAGACTGCCCGCAAAGGGAAAGAGGGGGTTTTACCGGAGATGCACAAATATTCTGCAGCACGGCGATATGGCAGCAGGAGGTGCAGGGCTTTTTCAGAAGGTGGCTGAAACAGTGCAGGCTGGAACAATTGAAAAGAGGCCAGATACCTATCGTCGTTCCGTATACAGATGCTTATAGAAGAAGTGAACCTAATCCGGGATGGACCTCTGCCGGCTGGGGAGATGCCATTATATTTGTAGCCAGGGATTTGTATGAAGGATATGGGAATATAAATATTCTGGAAGAAAATTACGAAGCCATGGAAAAATGGATGGCTTATGTGACTGCATGTGCAGAAGATTCCATGCCTGAACAATATTATATGGATTATAAAAAACGGCCGTTTATGAAATATCTCTGGAATACAGGATACCATTGGGGGGACTGGCTGATGCCGGGATTTTCAGACGAGGATGGAGTTGCTGCCAGCAAAGAAATCACAGCGGCGTTATTTTATTTCAGAGAAGCAAAATGCATGTATCAGATAAGTGAGATATTGGGAAAGGAGGACAGGGCAGCATATTATAAAGATCTGACAGAGAAAATCAGGCTTGCTTTTCATTCAGTTTATATAACAAAGGATAAGCGTCTGTTGAATGAATTACAGGGGCTGTATGTTATGGCGATAGCATTTGGAATGGTTCAGGACGACACAAAAAGAATTTTCGAAAGACGTTTGGAAGCTTTGGTAAAAGCTGCAGATTATCATCTGGCAACCGGTTTCCTTTCAACGCCCTTTTTACTTGATGTGCTCTGGGATGCGGGGTTCCATGATACAGCCTGCAAAGTCCTTTATCAGGATACCTGCCCTTCATGGTTATATGAGGTGAAAATGGGAGCTACGACAATCTGGGAAAACTGGGAAGGGATTCGTGAAGATGGAAGTATCTCCACACACAGCTTCAATCATTATGCCTTTGGCTGTATTGCAGACTTCATTTACCGGAGGATTGCAGGGGTAAAGAGTTTGGCACCTGGCTTCCGAAAAATAATGATATATCCGGAAGTTACAGACAGGATTTCTTGTGTTTCTTTTTCTTATAACACTCTATTCGGAGAAATAAAAGTGAGGTGGGAAAAGGCAGAGGAGGGATATCAATATTGGCTGAGTATCCCTCATGGCATGGAGGCTGTTGTCAAAGGAAATAAAGAGATAAAAGAAATCGGCAGCGGGGAATGGGTATTTACTCTGAAATAATCCTTTTGCTTATATTGGGTTAGATGCAGCACCGGATATAACCGGAAAGAACGTCGGCACGGGTAATGTTTACATCGGGGACCGGATCTGAGAACAGATATATATAGGAAATAAAAATCCCCCGGGATGCATTCCACATATGCTTCCCGGGGGATTTATTTCAGTCATCACAGACGGTCCATATCAAATTATCAGGCTTATTTCAGAGGCTTCGCTCCGGCCTTCTCCTGCAGCTTCTCCACTTTGCGCTTGAACCAGCTCTTTTTCTTGGTGGGCTTAACGAGTGTGGTGCCATGCAGGCCCTTTACTGCGGTGATGTAGATGCCGCTGACAGTGGCCTTTACCTCTTTCTTTACAGGAACGGATTCGAAAATGCTTTCTTCACAGACAAGCGTCATAACCTGAGGGCCAACCTTCGCTTTTACGATGGGAAGTTTGGAACCACGCAGCAGCTTTGGAGTCTGTTCTATGACGGCTGCGGGAAGTCCTGCGTCCTTCAGCTTCATCCTTTTCTTGTCAATAATCAGCATGGAGACGGTCTGCTTGTAAGCTTCGATCTGCTCCTGCTGTTCGGCCTGCTTCTTCTGGGCTTTCTTGCCGAGAAAATACAAAACAACAACGCCGACGATTAGAACTGCCAATATCACCAATAATACTATTGTTACTGTACTCACGTGGAAACCTCCTTAAGTTAGATGCAAAAATATTGTAGCAGACTTTCCCGGATTAAGCAAGGGATTGTGGCCCAAGAAGTGCAGTTTTATACCTTTGGTTACTGTTGGAAATATTCTTAATTATGTGTGAATTCCTGTAATAAAGGGTTTTATGTGAGATTAAAATATGATACAATGATAACCGGTGCAGGTCGCGCTATTGTTTAATATAAGAGGAGACAAAGCATGAAAAAATTTATAACTACTATGACAGTACTGGCGCTGTCGGCATCCGTACTTGCAGGATGCGGGAAAACAGCGGAGAATGGGGAGAGCACCCAGGCTGGTACTGAGAGCGCAGCACCGGCGGAGACTGGCTCCGAAACAGCAGCTGCAGCTGTGGAATACGGCGAGGATGCCTATGTGGATGGCATCAATGTGGCCGACTATGTTACCCTTGGCGAATATAAAGGGATTGAAGTTACGGAAACGACTCCTACGGTAACAGATGATTATGTACAGAGCTATATTGATTATGCGCTGCAGAGCAATATGGTAACGACAGAGGTTACGGACAGGGCCGTGCAGACAGGCGATTTTGCCAATATTGATTATGAAGGAAAGATCGACGGCGTGGCCTTTGAAGGCGGTACGGATAAGGGCTATGATCTGGAAATCGGTTCCGGCAGCTTTATTGATGGCTTTGAAGACGGCCTTATCGGCGCCGAAATCGGTGAGACAAGGGATGTTACGGTTACCTTCCCTGAAAGCTATCCCAATGCGGAGGTGGCCGGAAAGGAAGCGGTGTTTACCGTAACCGTTAACAGCATCCATACAGAATCTCTTCCGGAGCTGACGGATGAATATGTAAAAGGACTGGAACTGGATCTTTCCACGGTTGATGAGTACAAGCAGTATGTATTTGATATGCTGATGGAGGATGAGCAGAATACCCACGATTCCAACGCCCAGATCGATATTCTGGCTAAGGTAGTGGAGAATTCCGAGTTCAAAGAGCCTCCGGCAGATATGGTTACCCGTTATTATGACAGAATTAAAGCGAATATGAGCTCCTATGCCGCGATGTACGGCTATGATCTGGAAAGCTTTATGGCTGCGACAGGCTCCTCCGAGGAACAGGTTCAGGAATCTGCGGCACAGGCCGCCCGCGAAATTATTGCGATGAAGGCAATTGCGGATGCGGAGGACCTGAATGTGACGGACGAAGAGGTGGAAGCGGAGCTTCAGAAGAATGCGGCTGATTATGGCTACGATGATGTGGAAGAATATAAGAGTGCCATTGATTTGAAGGGCTATAAGGAATACATGATGACAGAGAAGGTGCTGTCCTTCCTGTTTGACAATGCGGTGGTTACCGATACGGAGCCTGTCCAGGAGCTGAATACTGAGGGAACAACGGAAACTGCCACGCAGGCAGATGAAACTGAGACAGAAGGAACAGAGACAGCCGGGACAGAAACCGGCGCCGCAGAGGAAACAGAAAGCGCTGCCGGGACACAGGCGGCGGATAAGAAGTAAAGGTAACTGTGAAGGTACCAAGAAGTTATCTGTAAAAGTAATAAAGCCAAAGCGCGCTTACCGCTTATTAAGAACACGAAAACGAGGGGTAAAAAAATGGAACTGACAAACATCAAGGATTTATTCAGAGAAAAAGAAAAGTATCAGGGCAGGAAGGTCACCGTTGGCGGATGGGTGAGAAGCAACAGGGATTCCAAGAACTTTGGATTCCTTGTAGTCAATGACGGAACCTTTTTTGAGCCGCTTCAGATCGTATACAGCAGTGAAATGCCGGGGTTTGCGGAAGCAGCCAGAATCGGCGTGGGAGCTGCGGTGGTGGCGACGGGTACAATTGTAGAGACACCCGGGGCAAAGCAGCCTATCGAAATGCAGGCTGAGGAGGTTCTTGTGGAAGGAGCTTCCCCGGCGGATTATCCGCTTCAGAAGAAGCGCCACAGCTTTGAATACCTGCGTACGATATCCCATCTGCGTCCTAGAACGAATACCTTCCAGGCGGTTTTCCGCGTTCGTTCCCTGGCGGCGTATGCCATCCATAAATTTTTCCAGGAAAGGGAATTTGTTTATGTGCATACGCCCCTGATTACAGGAAGCGACTGTGAGGGTGCGGGAGAAATGTTCCAGGTGACTACGCTGGATCTGGAAAACGTGCCCAAAACGGAAGAAGGCAAGGTGGATTACAGCCAGGACTTTTTCTGCAAGCCTACCAACCTTACGGTAAGCGGGCAGCTGGATGCGGAAACCTATGCTTTTGCGTTCAGAAACGTATACACCTTCGGGCCGACCTTCCGCGCGGAAAATTCCAACACCACCCGCCATGCGGCTGAGTTCTGGATGATTGAGCCGGAAATGTGCTTTGCGGATCTGACGGATGATATGATGCTTGCCGAAAGCATGCTGAAGTATGTAATCCGTTATGTGCTGGACAATGCGCCTGAGGAGATGGCGTTCTTCAACCAGTTTGTGGATAAGGGGCTGATTGAGCGTCTGGAGCATGTCCTCACCTCTGAATTCGGCCATGTGACCTATACGGAGGCCATTGAAATCCTGGAGAAGCATAATGATGAATTTGAATATAAGGTACACTGGGGAAGCGACCTGCAGACCGAACATGAGCGTTATCTGACAGAAAAGGAATTTAAACGCCCTGTTTTCGTTACCGACTATCCGAAGGAAATCAAGGCATTTTATATGAAGCTGAACGAGGACGGTAAGACGGTTGCCGCCATGGACTGCCTGGTTCCCGGCATTGGGGAAATCATCGGAGGCAGCCAGAGAGAGGACAAGCTGGAGCTGCTGGAACAGCGTATGGAGGAGCTGGGGCTTAACAAGGAAGATTATGAATTCTACCTTGATCTGAGGCGTTACGGTTCCGCGCGCCATGCGGGCTTCGGGCTTGGTTTTGAAAGATGTGTGATGTATCTTACCGGAATGGGTAACATCAGAGATGTCATTCCATTCCCCAGAACAGTGAAGAACTGCGAGTTATAAGCGATACGGAAAAAACGGCTGCATAGAGGGCGGAAGCCGGAATGCGGCCGCAGATGCGATACGTAAGAAGGGCAGGATATGCGGAAGAAATTTTTCAGTCTACTTTTGATATTCATATTGGCAATATCCATGACGCAGACAGTATATGCTACCAGTATCAGCGACCTTCAGAAGCAGAGGCAGGAAAAAGAAAACCAGAAAAAAGGCACCCAGAGCCAGCTGGATTCCGTGAATGATCAGATCAATGATCTTTCCGGGGAAAAGGATGACGTGGATGCACAGATCAGTGAGCTGACCGGCCAGATTGCGGAAATTATGGCCAGTGTCAGCCTTCTGGAGGATGAAATCGCGGATACACAGGTGCAGATAGAACAGGCACAGAAGGATTATGATGAGGCCAAGGCCAAAGAGGAAGCGCAGTATCATGCCATGAAGAAACGTATCCAGTATTTGTACGAAAAAGGTGAGACCAGTTATCTGGAGCTGCTGATGGAAGCCAAGAGCTGGGCGGATATGCTGAACAAGGCCGAATATGTACAGGAAATTTATACATACGACAGAAAGATGCTGGATAATTATGCCGCCACCGTTCAGGAGGTGGCGCAGCTGAAGGAAAGCCTGGAGGAACAGAAATCAGAGCTGGAAGCCTCTGAATATGAGTTGGAGCAGGAAAAAGATTCCCTGCAGGTGTCCCTGGACGAACAGAAGGAGCTTGCCGCAGATTATGAGGTGCAGCTTGCAAAGGCGAAGCAGGAAGCGGCGGCCTACAAGGCGAAGATAAAGCAGCAGAATGCGGAAATACAGAAGCTGGCTTCCCAGGAAGCCGCCAGGAAGGCGGAGGAGGAAGCGAGAAAGCGGGAGGAAGAGGCGCAGAAAAAGAAGCAGAATTCCCAGAGCGCACAGAATTCTTCCAACGGAACCGCCACTGCTTCATCGGGCGGAGCCAAAACCGTACCTCCAAAGATTGGCGGCGGGAGCGGGAGCGATATTGCCCAGTACGCCTGCCAGTTCGTGGGTAACCCTTACGTGCCGGGCGGGACAAGCCTGACAAACGGGGCGGATTGTTCCGGATTCACCCAGTCCGTATACAGGGTTTACGGCTACAGCATCCCCAGGAATTCATCGTCCCAGAGAAGCGCGGGCCGTGAGGTTTCCTATGAGGAAGCGCAGCCGGGAGATCTGATCTGTTATGCGGGCCATGTGGCCATCTATCTTGGCAATGGAAGAATCGTCCATGCCAGCAGTGTCAAAACCGGCATTAAATACGGCAACGCAACCTATAAGCCGATATTGTCTGTAAGAAGGATCGTTAATTAAGTTAAAAATGCCGCCCCGGAAGAAATATCCTCCGGGGCGGATGTTTTTTGCGGGCCGCTGGAATTCCTCAGAGACCTTTTTTATCAGTTGGGTATAGCAGGGGATATATCAGACGTTTTCCCTCAGTCCTTGCCTGCGATGCAGTCCAGGAGGTAACGCACCGCCTGCTCGGCCAGCTCCGACATGGAATATTCGGAGGATACGCCGACTACATGGTGATTGCATTTATTTACCGGCAGAAGGATTTTCATGGCGCTGCTCTGGCCTACGGCGACCGCCATGGCGGGAGTGACCTCGCCCAGCAGGGAGTCGGCGGCCATAATGCCCAGCGGGCCGATGATATAATCGGCATCCTGGCTGTTGACCAGCACCGGATTTTCCCCGGTGGCGCCGAAATCGGCCCCGGCCTTGAGCATGGCGGCCGTAGCGATGCTGTTTGTTCCGATTGCATAAATTTGGGCGCCGGGAATGGCAGCATTCTTTGTTTTCTCGGTAAGAAGGCTGCCCATACGGCCTCCCTGCCCGTCAATTATCATAATTTTCATGGCTGTTTTCCTTCTATCTGTTTATTGTGCGCCGCTGCCGGGCAGCAGGCCGTATTCCACAATGACGGACGCCTCTACCTCCAGTTCGCCAGGCATGATGGTTACGTTTGCGGTATCCATGGATGCGGCTCTCATGCTTGTTTTTTCCGCGAGAGCGTTATCTGTGTAGCGGGCTTCGTTGTAGGTGCTCTGTTCATTGAGGGCCGAGATTTCTCCCAGCTGGCAGCCGGCGGCCTGCGCCATACCTTCTGCCTTTGTCCGGGCGGCGGCGATAGCCAGGCTCAAAGCCTCCTGATAGCTTTCGTCATATTTACTGGAAAGGTAGGAGATGGACTGGATATTGTTGATACCCGCGCTGACGGATTGTGCCAGTATGCCGCCCACCTGATCCAGGGGGAGATCGGATACGGTGAGCGTGGTTACCGCTTCATAGCCGATAAGCGTGCGCTCATCACCGCTCCAGTTATAGCGGGGATTCATATAGTAGCCTGTGGTCTGGATGGAGCCTTCCTTTACGCCAAGTTCAGTAAGGAGGGCGACCACCTTGTCCACATCCTCCGTATTCTTCTGCTGGCAGCCGGCGGCATCGGCGGCCTCTGTCTGAACCGAATATACGATTTCCGCGATGTCCGGGACCACGGTCACCTTTTCACTGCTGTTTACGGTAATTGTGCTCTCTGGAGCGCTGTCTGCGGAAAGCGGACCTTCGGCGGGAATGCCGGCGGCAGGGGCGGTTGGGACTGTTGTCCGGGTTTCACATGCCACCAGAGTGCAGGCGCCAAGCGTGAGCAGTGCGGCGGCAGCGACGGATAAATAAATTTTTTTCATAATAACCTCACTTCCTGCGGCCTGTCGGCCGCGTTCATCCTGTAATATCAATATAACAAAAACAGGGAGTGAAAGATAGGCCGGGGAAGAATAATTAAATAAATTTTAAGAGTAGCGGTGAAGGAACAGGACAGCTGCTTTTTGGAAACATAGAAGGAATAGGCATGCAGTATAAGCTTTGCAGGACGGAGCTGCCGGGCAGTTATGGTGACTTCGTCCTGTGGATATTGGGGGTGTTACGGGTATGGAAATTACGGCGACTTTATGTTTGCAAAGAAGGATAATACGGGTTATGATATCTAAGAGTAATTATTTGGCTGGTTAACGTAGAAAGGACAGGTATCTATGAATATTCTGACTGTTGAAAATATAACAAAATCCTATGGGGAAAGGAAGCTGTTTGACAATGCTTCCTTTTATCTGCAGGAGGGGGAAAAGGTGGGCGTCATCGGCATTAACGGCACGGGAAAGTCAACGCTGCTGAAAATCATGGCGGGACTGGAGGAGCCGGATGAGGGGAGCGTGACAAAAGCCAACCATGTGGTGGTGCGCTTTCTTTCCCAGCAGCCCGAATTCCGGCCGGAGGATACCATACTGGAAAGCGTCCTGAGAGGGAATAAAAAGAGCGGCGGGCAGACGGCGGGAGGTGCGCAGGAGGAGGACTGGGAAATGGAAAGCCAGGCCAAGTCCATGCTTACCCGTCTGGGCGTGACAGATTTTTCCCAGAAATGCGGGGAGTTGTCGGGCGGACAGAAAAAACGCCTGGCGCTTGTGGCCGCGCTGCTGACGCCGGCGGATATCCTGATTCTGGACGAACCGACGAACCATCTTGATAATAATATGGCGGACTGGCTGGAGGATTTTCTGCTAAAGTGGAAGGGCGCGGTGGTTATGGTAACCCATGACAGATATTTTCTGGACAGTGTGGCAACCCGTATTATTGAAATCGATAAGGGCAGCATTTATTCCTATCAGTCCAATTATGAAGGCTATCTGTCCCTGAAGGCGGAGCGGGAGGAAATGCAGGCTGCTAGCGAAAGGAAGCGCCAGTCCATTCTACGCAATGAGCTGGCGTGGATGCAGCGCGGGGCGAGGGCGCGTTCCACCAAACAGAAGGCGCGTATCCAGCGTTATGAGGAGCTTAAGGGCATGGACGGCCCGGCTGCGGACGGCCGTGTGGATATGGGATCGGTTTCCTCACGGATGGGGCGTACGACCCTGGAGCTTTCCCATATCAGCAAGGCCTATGGGACGAAGAAGCTGATAGAGGATTTTTCTTATATTTTCCTGAAAAACGAACGGGTGGGCTTTATCGGCCCCAACGGCTGCGGAAAAACAACACTGATGAAAATTCTTATCGGACAGGTGCTTCCCGATGCCGGGCAGGTGGTGATAGGGCAGACCATAAAAATCGGCTATTATGCCCAGGAAATTGCGGGCATTGCCGGAGGGACGCAGCTTCCGGAGGATATTGAAAGCGCTCGTATTGATCTGAAGACGGCATATATGGATCCGAAAAAAAGGGTGATTGATTATATCCGGGATACTGCGGAATATGTGCAGACGAAGGAGGGGAGCATTACCGCATCCCAGATGCTGGAACGGTTCCTGTTTTCCGGAGAGGAGCAGTATGGCCTGATTGAGAAGCTTTCCGGCGGGGAAAAAAGAAGGCTGAATCTGCTGCGGGTGCTGATGGAAGCACCGAATGTGCTCATACTGGATGAGCCTACCAATGATTTGGACGTTACCACACTGGCGATTCTGGAGGATTATCTGGACAGCTTTGACGGGATCGTGATAACCGTATCCCATGACAGGTATTTTCTGGATCGGATTGTGCAGCGGATTTTTGCATTTGAGGAGGATGGCAGGCTGAAGCAGTATGAGGGCGGATATACGGATTATGCCCTGCGTATCTCAGTGGAGGCGCAGCTTCAGGCGGAAGCGCAGGCCGGGACCTCCGGCCGCGGGCAGTCGGGAGGAGACGCTTCCTCCGGCCAGGATACGGCGGCCTCCGGCAAAAAAGGGAAGCCGGATCACATGAAGGCGAAAAAGCTGAAATTCACCTTCCAGGAACAGCGTGATTATGAAACCATAGAGGCGGAAATTGCGTCAATGGAGGAAAAAGCGGAACAGCTGGAAAAGGATATCGTTGCCGCTGCCACGGATTTTGTCCGGCTCAACAGCCTGACCCAGGAAAAGGAGGAGCTGGAAAGCCTGCTGGAACAGAAAATGGAGCGGTGGATGTATCTGGAGGATTTGGCGGCCAGGATTGAGGCCGGGGAATCAGGGGAATAAGCAGGGCAGTAAAAATATGGAATATAAAAATGGCTCCGCACTGTCTATGAGTGTGGAGCCATTCCCTTTACATCATTCCTTCTTTAATTACGTTGTGGTCACGCAGCACTTTTTCGATTACCGTCCCCCTGATAACGTGGAGAATAGGTTTCTTCAGTGCGTTGAGCGGCCCGGGAAGTTCGATTTCCAACGGGGATTTGCCGTCCATAAGCTTGACGGAGCTGTCGAGAAGCTCGCGGATATCATATACGCTGCCCCATACCTCCGGTACGCCTCTGTCTACGCCGAGCAGGCCGTATACGGCTTCCATAGCTGTTCTGACAGAATACTCGGTAGTGAAGATGGTGTCCCTGGGAGTCTCTGCAAACTGGCCAAGGAATGCGAAGTTCACGCAGCCGTCAGGAATAACATCCGGGCGGTCGCCCTTTGCCCTGGGCATGAAAAATGCGGTGATATAGGGCATCATGGTAGGAACGCAAACCGCGCTGTTTTCAGCCAGATCAGGAATCTGCTCTGTGGGAACACCCAGGTGATACAGCCATTCCTCCGTGATTTCCTTACCGGTGCATTCCCTCATGGGCTTTTTCACATAGTCGCCGGGCCTGTCGGTGAACAGGCCGTATACCCATACGCAGACCTTATCCTTATCCTGATCCTTGAACTGGCCCTGACGGTTGATGGTCCAGCTTAACAGCCAGGAGGAATCCTGACAGCTTACGATGCCGCCGGTAACCACATTGCCGGTTCTGGGATCGCGCTTGCAGATATTGGTGATATAGGGGATGATTTTGTCATCCAGCGTGGTGACGGTGGCGGATTCCCAATTGGTTTTGGAGATATCGGAGCAGAATTTCTCCGGGTGGCCGAAGGAAGGATCCTGCTTTGCGATATTTTTCCAGAGGTTCCAGCAGCCGCTGGTGCGGACCTCGGCGTCGCCGTTGGGGGCATGGTTCTGGTCGCCGTAAATGGTGCCCTCCGTACAGCTTCCGTTGGTGACGAATACCAGGTCGTTTTCGGAAAGGACGATTCCCTTTTCCACGCCGTTTACCCTGCACTCAAGAAGGGAAGCGATCTTTTTGCCGTCTTTAAAATCAAATACCACATTGGTGACTTCCGTATTGAACTGGAAATCAACGCCAGCTTCCTCCAGATATTTCTGCATGGGCAGAATCAGGGATTCATACTGATTGTATTTGGTAAATTTCAGGGCGCTGAAGTCGGGCAGCCCGGAAATGTGATGGATGAATCTCTGGAAGTACAGCTTCATTTCCAGCGCGCTGTGCCAGTTTTCAAAAGCGAACATGGTTCTCCAGTACAGCCAGAAGTTGGAGTTGAACACTTCGTCGTCAAATACGTCCTCGATGGTCTTGTCATAAAGATCCTCATCCTTCGTCATGAAAAGCTTCATGATCTCCATGCAGCCCTTCTGGCTCAGATTAAACCTGCCGTCTGTGTGGGCATCCTTGCCGCGTTCCTTTGTGGCACGGCAGAGAGAGTAGTTGGGGTCATGCTTGTTCAGCCAGTAGAACTCATCCAGCACGGAAGCGCCGGGCTTTTCCAGGGAAGGAATGCTGTGGAACAGATCCCAGAGACATTCGAAATGGTTTTCCATTTCCCTGCCGCCGCGCATAACATAGCCGCGGGATGGATCGAAGATACCGTCGCAGGAGCCGCCGGCAATATCCTGGGCCTCCAGAATGTGAATGTGGGAGCCGGGCATCTGTCCGTCGCGTACAAGGAAGCAGGCCGCCGCCAGGGAAGCAAGGCCGCTGCCGACCAGGTACGCATTTTTCTCATCCACGCTCTCCGGCTTTTCCGGTCTTGCAAAGGCTTCATAGTTGCCGTTGCTGTAGTAAATTCCCTTGCTGTTCTTTTCATACTTTCCAAGCTCTGTGTTGCGGTAGCCGTTGTTGGAGGAAGCTTTTTTGGAGTCAGCCGCCTTATCCCCCTGTTTTTTCTTTGCTGTTAAATAGGCCGCAGCCCCTACGCCCGCTGCCAGTACGGAGGCAGCCCCGATTGCCTTTGATTTGTTTGACATTTTTATTTCCACCTTTCTTTTATGTTCGTGTTGTTTGTTTATGTGATTATAATAGCCGGAACAAAGCGAAATTACTATTTACAAAAACGGCGCAGTGATAAAAAACTTATCAAACGATCAAATCTGATAAATTTTTTATCACTGCGCCTGTTTTGATAAAATATAGGTAACGGTTCGTAGCAGTTCAGTATTTTAACGGCTATAATGCGGTTGCTTTCGTTTAGGCACGGGGCTTATCCGTGGGCGGGATTACCGGATCCGGTGAAGAAAAACCGGAGGTCCGGATATCCGGGCTGCAGAAATTATTTATGGATACGGAGATGCAGCCGCGGATGGCGGTACAGAGGTAGTTGACGATTTCATGGTAATTTTCCTTCATCCCCTGTTTGATCCAATCCAGCATGATTCCCACAAAGCTGTATTTATAGAAGTCCGCGATGAAATTTTTATCTGTATCGGAGAGCTGCATACCCTGTGATTTTTCATTGACCACGCCCATAATCAGGTCGTGCGTCAGGCGGAACAGATAGCTTTCAATCTGTTCGCGGCTGAGGGAATGGTATACGTTCATAATAAAGGGCTTATTTTCCATGACCGCTTCAAAAACCTGCAGAAGCCCCTCCTGCCAGGTATCATAGGTTTTCTTCCCCTGAAGCGCCTGGGCGGCGTCTTCGTAGCAGATCCATTCCACCAGATCATAAATATCCTTAAAGTGATAATAAAAGGTCATCCGGCTGATACCGCAGTCCTCGGTCAGGTCGCGGATGGTGATTTTGTCCAGCGGCTTCTTTAAAAGAAGCTTTTTCAGGGATGCTTCCAGGGCGGTTTTGGTTATATTCTGCATGGGGATACCTCGCTTTTCACTGGCCCGGTTCCTCCGCCTGGAGCAATTTTCAAATACACGCTGGGGGATTGCGGACCTTCAATACTAAAAAGAATAACGGAATTAAGGAGAAGTGTCAATATGGAGCCGGAAATCCGGCAGGCAGGATATCTGCTTTGACGTTTGGCCTGACAGGGATTATAATGTTACTGTTCACTCAGTACTGTGCATTTACTGCACAGTACGTAAGAAAGTGATTCAAGAGTGCATAAATCCCATCGCCGCAGGCGATTTTTAATGGATTTATGCAGTTACTGGTCACGGAGTGAACAGTAATATTATAATAGGTAGACGTAGCAAAAGAAGTTGCAGGCCGGAAAGGCCGGCCGTGTAAATCACCGGGGAAGCCGGCAGTTATGGTTTAACGGCGGAATGTGAGGCAGATAATGGAAAAGATAGGAAGAAATGAGCCCTGCTGGTGCGGCAGCGGACGGAAATACAAACAGTGCCACGAGGCATTTGATGAAAAGATAAAGCATTTTGAGCTGCAGGGACATATGGTTCCCGAGCGATGCATGATAAAGAATCCGGAGCAGCTTGCGGGCATCCGGGAGAGCGGGCTTGTGAACATCGCAGTGCTTGATTATGTGGCGGAGAATATCAGGGAAGGCATGACCACGGAGGAAATTGACCGTCTGGTGGAGAGCAAAACAAGGCAGCTGGGCGGCATTCCAGCGCCTTTGGGCTATGAAGGGTATCCTAAAAGCGTATGTACCTCTGTGAATCATGAGGTCTGCCACGGTATTCCCAGCGAGGCTGTGGTTTTAAAAAGCGGGGATATTGTGAATGTGGATGTCTCCACCATTTACAAGGGATATTACAGTGATTCCTCACGTATGTTCCGGATCGGCAGGGTGGATGAGGAAAAGAGCCGCCTGGTCCGTGTGGCGAAGGAATGTATGGAGAAGGGGATCGCGGCTGTGAAGCCGTGGACATTCCTGGGTGATATGTCGGATGCGGTCAACGCCCATGCCAGGGAAAACGGCTGCAGCATTGTGATCGACATGGGCGGCCACGGTGTAGGACTTGAGTTCCATGAGGATCCTTTTGTCAGCTATGTGGCTCCGAAGGGGACGGAGATGCTTATGGTGCCGGGGATGGTTTTCACCATTGAACCCATGGTAAATCTGGGGAAGCCGGACATTTACCTGGATGATGAAAATGGCTGGACTATTTATACGGAGGATGGAAAGCCGTCGGCGCAGTGGGAGGTTACTGTGGCCGTTACGGAGGATGGCTGTGAAATATTGGCATATTAACTGTCTGCGGCGGCAGGCTGCCGGGCTCCGGGGTATTCGGTTTGGAATATCCCGGAGCTTTTTTTGGAAGGAAACGGAATACCGTGCGGGAAACAGGACGCCTTGCTGCCGGATACCGGTCCGGAAATGCCACTTACCGTAAAGGTATGGATTTTGAGAGGGGATTTGAGGTATTCTTATATCAGAAAAGAAAAGCAGATGTAAGAAGGGAGTGAGCGGCCGTGAAAGTCAGGATTGAACGCATCGGGGCAGGGCAGAAGGAAGAAGCGCTTCTGCGGCTGGCAAAGGAGGACGGTTCCACGGAAAAGCTGCGGACGTACATTGAGACGGACAGCTGGAAGAAGGTATCCATTCTCTGCAAAAAGGAGGAGGAGCTTCACCGGATTGACAGCGATACTGTTTTTTATGTGGAATCCGTCCGTGAAATACAGTCCATCCATACGGCGGATGAGGTGTATGAAACAAGAGAAAGGCTTTATGTGCTGGAAAAACTGCTTCCGGCTTCCTTTATACGGATATCCAGATCCGTCATACTGAATCTGGATAAGGTGAGGCTGTACAGGCCCATCCTCAATGGGCTGATGGAGGCCGGGCTGGAAAACGGAGAGTCTGTATATATATCCAGAAAGTATCTGAAAGAGGTACGGGACAGGATTCTGGAGGAAGCGAAATGAGGTGTGGAAAATGACCGGGAATAATAAGATAAATGGGGAAGTACGGTTGGAAATATTAAAAAGAGGGGGCCTCATTGGGGGGCTCCTCTGGGCCGGCGCAGTGCTTTATGTGAGCCTGCGGTACCGGACGCTGGGGCCGGCGGTGCTGCCGTGGATGGTTCCCATGCTGGCAGTGGATATTCTGGCCGGTGTGTTTCTTTTGTGGTTAGGCCTGCGGAAACAGGTGATAGGCGGTATGTCGGCATTATGGACGGCTTTTATCGCACTTTTTCTGATGGTAATAGTCGGACGGATTCTGCCGGAATGGGTCAGGCAGATAATCGGGCTGGATTTTGGAATCCTGCTTGTGCTTTGCGGAGGAAATTATTATTATCTTTCGAGGATGGCAAAAAAGATGAATCAGGGAAGAAGCGGTTATACGCTCCGGATAGATTTGAAGGAAAAACCATCCTCAAAGGAGGATTTCCTGAGACAGTTTGAGGCTTACTGTGTCAAAGAAAATATTGATCTTGTATATGAGGTCAAGGATGTGCCGGCGGTGGTTCTTATGAACGGTGTCCGGTGTGAGGTAAGCCTGGACAGTACGCCCGGCTTTGGCGGTGCGGATTATGTGATGAAGGTTACAGAAAGGTAATGCCCCCTTCTGTTTCCCCGGCCCGCCATGCAGCTACAGGAGGCTGCATGGCGGGTCTTTTTTTAGGTTTTAATAAGATTGTTGTGCAGACAGTTACTCAGGCTGCAGCGCGGCAGTGAGGGCGGATATTTTTTCCCTGACCCGCAGGACGATTTCATCAGCGGGGATTTTGCAGGTGTCGGCTTTGTTTCCGCGAAGAGTCATTTCCACGCAGCCTTCCTTCCTGTTTCTTGGGCTGGCAATCAGACGGATGGGGATGCCAAGCAGATCCGCATCGGAGAACATGACGCCGGCGCTTACGTTCCTGTCGTCATAGAGAACCTCCACGCCTGCACGCTGCAGCTCATCATACAGGGCGTCAGCCATGGCATGTACTTCGGCATTGTCACTGCGCATACAGCACAGATGAACCTGCCAGGGAGAGATGGTGATGGGCCATATGGGGCCGTATTCATCGTGATGCGCTTCGCAGACGGAAGCCGCCAGGCGTCCGATGCCGATGCCGTAGCAGCCCATCAGGGGATAGTGGGCGGCGCCGTCGGCATCCACGTACTGCATGTGCATGGCCTTGCTGTATTTGGTTCCCAGCTGGAAGATATTCCCCACCTCAATGCCGCGGGATATGGTCAGGGAGTGCCTGCCGCATACCGGACAGATGCCGCCCTCCTGCGCCTTTGCAAAATCTTCATACGACGCATCCGGGCAGTCACGTTCCATGCACAGGCCGGTATAATGAAAGTCAGCGCGGTTGGCGCCGCAGACCAGGCCGGTTGCGCCTTTCAGGGAACGGTCAAACAGAATGGTGAGCCCCGTATTTTCACCGCTGTTTTTCCGCAATCCGGCATACAGGGCGGCAGGACCGATAAAGCCTGCCTGCAGGCCGGAGCCTTCCGTGATTTCCCCGGGATGGACCTCTTCTCCCAGCCGGTTGGTGAGTTTGGTTTCATTTACGTCCAAATCACCGCGGATAAAAAGGACGACGTAGGAATCATCCCGGTTCCGCTGGTAGACAACAGCCTTGCAGCATTGGGCGGCTGTGATTCCCAGAAAAGCGCAGAGCTCATCAATGGTATGGACACCGGGGGTGGAAACCTCAGTCAATGCCGGGAGCGGCAGGGAGGAGGCGGCACATTCCGTATGCCCGTCCGTCCGGCCTTCAGATGCACAGATTCCCTCCGACGGCGCTTCTGTGATGCATTCCGCCGCTTCCATATTGGCGCGGTAGCCGCAGGAAGGGCACAGGACGATGGAATCCTCTCCGGCGGGAGTAAGGAGCATAAATTCATGGGACAGATTTCCGCCCATCATGCCGGAGTCCGATGCCACGGAGATCACCTCCGGTAAGCCCGCTCTGGCAAAAATGCGTTCATAGGCGCTGTGGCAGCGCCGGTAGCAGGCTTCCAGGTCCTCCTGGGAGGTGTGGAAGGAGTAGGCATCCTTCATGGTGAATTCCCGGACGCGGATCAGTCCGGCCCTGGGCCGCGCTTCATCCCGGAATTTGGTCTGGATCTGGTAAAAAAGGAAAGGATATCGGCTATAGGTGGCCCCATATTCCCTTACCAGCGCAACGGCGGCCTCCTCATGGGTCATGCCAAGCACCATGGGGGAACCGTTCCTGTCCGTAAAACGCAGCAGCTCGCTGCCTACGGAGTCGTAACGCCCCGATTCCTGCCAGTAGGAGGCGGGTAGCACTACGGGAAACTGGACCTCCTGGCCGCCTGCGGCATCCATTTCCTCCCTGATGATCTGTTCGATTTTCCGGGTGATGCGGCACAGGGGCGGCAGGGATGAATAGATGCCGTTCGCCACGTATTTCATATAGCCGCCGCGCAGCATGAGGGCGTGGCTTTCCACAACACAGTCGGAGGGCGTTTCCCGGAACCGGTCGCCGATTAGATTTGCAAGCTTCATAAAATAACCTCCTGTCCTTAGGGCGTGTTTATATAATGCCCTGGTGGCGGCAGGAGGGGACAGGGAATAAAAAAAGCCCCGAGCCGTCCCGCCGCATGATAAGGGAATGGCTTAGGGCGAACCTTCAGGGTCCGTGGTACCACCTAAATTCGGAAAAAATCCGCGCTCACGGTACAGGGCATAGCCCAATACCTTTCTCTGTTACGGGAGAACCCGGCGGGGCTTACTCACGTCTTCAGCTGCCGGATAAATACGGCAGGAAAACGGTTCGGCCTGCGGCTCAAAGAGGGGTTCGGCATTTTTTCAGGAAAGACTCACACCAGCCGTCTTCTCTCTGGACCATCCGAAATGCGTACTGTTTCTTTTCTCAGCCTTTGAGGAATGTAAAATTTTGTTAAGAATAGCACGGGCCGGAATATCTGTCAAGTACGGATTTATTGACAGTACGGATTTATTTTACTGTGCGGCTTTATTTTACCTGTTATGGATTTATTTTGCCGGAGGATTGCGCAGACAGGGGACGGAAGTTATAATGGAAGGGAACCTGGCAGTATCCATGAGGGAAACGGGCGGTTACGGTGGAAGAAGCCGTATTGGTGCAGTTACGGCAAAAGAAGCTTCACAGGGACGGTCCCTTTCGGAAGGGGAAGCATTCCGGCGCTGCGGCGGCGCGCCGGGAAAGGACATCATACAACAATGAATAAACAAAAGATGACAGCAAAAGAAATTTTTTCCATACCCAATCTGATGGGATATTTCAGGATACTTCTGATTCCGGTATTTTCCTGGATATATATCCATGCGGATGGTGTGTCGGATTATTATATGGCGGCGGTGTTGGTGGGAATTTCCGGGCTGACCGATATGTTTGACGGCAAGGTTGCCAGGAAATTCAATATGATTACGGAGCTTGGGAAGTTTATAGACCCACTGGCGGACAAGCTGACGCAGGGAGCGCTGGTGCTCTGCTTTGCCGTCCGTTACCCGCTGATGCGGGCGGTTCTGGCGCTTTTTATCCTCAAAGAGGGCTTTATGGGAATCATGGGGCTGCTGCTTCTCCCCAGAGGGAAGAAGCTGGATGGCGCCATGTGGTTCGGCAAGGTGTGCACCGCGGTCCTTTACGTTCTGCTGTTTATTCTTCTGCTGTTCCCTGGAATCAGCCTGACGGCCGCAAATCTTCTGATATCTGCATGCGGCGCCTTCATGCTGTTCAGCCTTATCATGTACATCCCTGTTTTTCGGAAAATGTGGAAGGAGAGCGAGCCTTCCGGAAAATAAACAGCCTGCCGGGTGCAGGAATAAAGATATCCGCAGGAGCTGATCAGTGCCGGTTTACGGCATCCTTCAGCTCCTGATTCAGTTTGCGGACCGTTTCGCCGTCCGGCTTTAGGATTTCACGGTCATAGGTATACAGGCCGTTTACCTCTTCCTCCACGTCGGACAGCTGGGTATAGATGGTAGCGGAAATACCTTGCTTTACCGCGGGGAGGATGGTGGAGGACAGAAGGCGGCGATAGCCTTCCGTAAGGGTCTGGCGGCTATCATATTTACCGTAGCCGTAGAGCTTTTCGCTGTAGCTGTGTCCCGGGACCTGCCAGGAATAGCCGCCGAACTCGGTAAGAGCCAGGGCGCGGACAGGCTCCGGGCGGAATTTCAGGGTAAAGAAATAATAGTGCAGGCTGCACAGGTCGCCGCCCTTCTGGTCAAACCAGCCGCTGGCATGGTCTATCAGCCTTGTGGAATCCAGGCTGCGGACAAAATCCGCGATCTTCAGGGCGTCGAACTGCCCCCACCCCTCATTGAAGGGAACCCAGCATACGATGGAGGGATGGACCCGGAGGGCTTCTATCGTTTCCTTTGTTTCACGTAGGAATTGCTTTCTCCCCTCCGCATCCCTGCGCGAAAGAAGGAAGCGGCTGTGCCTTCCGTCCTTTATGGTAATGTGCATGGCATTGAAAAGGGTGGCCAGGTATGTGACGAACCAGTGGCGGTAGGAGCTGCCGCCGCATACCATATCCTGCCATACCAGCATTCCCAGCCTGTCGCAGTGATAGTACCAGCGCTGAGGCTCTATTTTGATATGCTTTCGGAGCATATTGAAGCCAAGATCCTTCATGGCCCTGATGTCATAAATAAATGCTTCGTCGCAGGGGGCGGTGTACAGGCCGTCAGGCCAGTAGCCCTGATCCAGGACGCCGGTCTGCATATAGGGGCTGTTATTCAGGAAAATACGGCGCAGGCCGTCGCTGCCGGTCTGGATATCGCATTTGCGCATGGCAAAATAACATTCCACCCTGTCGTCCTCCATTTCCAGGGTTGCATGGTAAAGGAAGGGATCCTCCGGGGTCCAGGCATGGAAACCAGGCAGGGGCAGGACTGCCTCCCGGTCCGGGGAAAAGGTACGGACGCACACTGTGCCGGAGGACTGTTTGCCGGCTGCGGGACGCGCCGGATCGTCCCGGTATTGTCTGTCCTCCTCCGTTTCCGGCCGGACCGTACAGCGGATTGGCCCTCCCTTTCTGCGGCCGCCGGCAGTAATCCTTACGCGACAGCAGGAACCGTCATAATCCGGCGTAAAATGGACCGCCGAAATATAGGGATCGGGGACAAGCTCAAGCCATACGGTCTGCCAGATGCCGCTCTGGGCAGTATAAAACATACCTCCCTTATCAAGCTTCTGCTTTCCTCTGCTGTAACAGGAGGTATCACTGTAATCCCGCACGCGCACCAGAAGCTCGTTGGAGGCTTCTTCGGTAATATCCGTTATATCCAGTGTGAAGGGAAGGTATCCGCCCGTGTGCTCCCCCGCCGGTTTCCCATTAACAAATACGTCGCATTCCTGATCCACAGCGCCGAAATGGAGCAGTACCCTTTGATCCTTCTGTTGTTTGCGGAGGGTAAAGCTGCGGCGGTACCACAGGAATTCATCCGGTGAAAGCCTCCGCCCCACACCGGACAGCGGAGCTTCCGGGGAAAAGGGAACAGGAAGCTGTCCCTCAAACCGGGCGGGAATGTTGGGGGAAGGGGTAAAACAGTAATCCCACATCCCGTTCAGATTAATATAAGATGCCCGTACCATAGCGGGACGGGGATATTCCTTCCATGTATCGGCAGGATTTATGCTGCGGCTCCACCGGGTTCTGCACAGACCCGGAACGCCGTTATCCTTCTTTTTGCTCATCGTTTTCGACCTTTCTGCCTGACAGGCGTGTAATCAATAACCTTAAGCATCCGGGCAGTGCGCAAGACTGCTGCCGGGACGGCTATGGTATAGCGTAACCATTCAGTTGTCCGGACGGTTATAGTATAGCATTTTTTCATCCGGAAAAATAGCGGGGAAAGGGTGCAAAGTATACAGGAATCATGTATAATAAAACGATACAGGTATTTATTACATTTTATGGGGAGGAAAAGGCGCTATGAATATATTCGGAAGGGAAAGTCTGAAAGCTCCATTCAAATTACCGGCTAATATTGTTTCAAAGGCAGGCCTGCGGCATGCCGGTGGAAAAAAGAGGATGCTGTCGGCAATGCTTTGTCTGGCGGCGGCAGGGATGGCCCTGCTGGCCGGATGCGGGAAGGCGAATGGAAAGCTGGATCCGGATAACCCGGTTACGGTTACGGCATGGCATTATTATAACGGCGCGCAGCAGACCGCTTTTGATGCGCTGGTGAAGGAATTCAACGATACGGTAGGACTGGAAAAGGGCATTTTTGTAAAAAGCGCCAGCAAGGGCGACGTGAACCAGCTGGAAGAGGTGGTGATGTCCGCGCTGAAGAAGGAAGTGGGCAGTGAGGAAGCGCCGGATATGTTCTCCTGTTACGCGGATACAGCCTATGAAATCCAGCAGATGGGCTATCTGGCCGATATTTCTCCCTATATTAGTAAGGAGGAGCTGAGTGAATACGTGGACTCCTATGTGGAAGAGGGTAGGATTGGGGAAGCCGGCCAGCTGTTTATTTTTCCTACGGCCAAATCCAGCGAAATCTTCATGCTGGATAAAACGGACTGGGATAAATTCTCACAGGCCGCCGGTGTGGAGCTGTCCTCCCTTTCGACCATGGAAGGGCTGGCGGAAACGGCAGGGAAATATTATGACTGGACGGACAGCCTGACACCGGACATACCCAATGACGGCAAGGCTTTTTACGGCAGGGACGCGATGGCGAATCTGTTTATTATCGGTTCCATGCAGCTGGGCACTGAGATTTTCAAGGTGGAAAACCAGCAGGTAACGCTTCAGGTGGATAAAGCTGTGATGAAGCGTATCTGGGACACCTGGTACATACCCTATGTGAAGGGATACTTCAGCGCTTACGGCAGGTTCCGTTCCGATGATGTGAAAATAGGCGAGCTGATTTCCTATACGGGTTCCACTACCTCCGCCATGTATTTCCCGGATGCGGTGGAGCTGGAGGATGAAACCTACCCCATAGAATACATAATCCTTCCGGCGCCCGTATTCGAAGGCGGTGAGAATTATGCGGTGCAGCAGGGCGCGGGCATGGTAGTGACCAAAACGGATGAGAAGAAGGAATATGCCTGTACTGAATTCCTGAAGTGGTTTACCCAGGCGGAGAACAACATTGAATTCGGCTGTTCCTCCGGCTATCTTCCGGTAAAAAAAGCGGCCAATGATAAGGCTGAGCTGGATAAAATTATTGAAGAACGCGGACTTGAGGTACCGGAGAAGACATATGATACGCTTGTGGCTGCTTTTGATACAGTTAAGAGCAGCACCATGTATACCAACAAGGCCTTCCAGGGCGGCACAGCGGCGAGAAAGGTTCTGGAATATAACCTTTCCGACAAAGCCGTTGCTGACCGGGCTGTTGTGGAGGAGAAGCTGGCAGCGGGGGCTGATCCTGACGAGGCAGTATCGGAGTTTATCTCTGATGAGGCTTTTGAAGAATGGTTTGCAGGTTTGCAGAGTAAGCTGCAGGAAGCAGTAGAAAGTAAATGAGAATGAAAAAAAGAACGATTTTCAGCTTGTTTGTGGTACCGCTGATACTGGTTATGATGGTTCAGGCCATGATATCCTATGGAACTTTCTTTTTCAGCGGCACACCCTTTCTTTTAAAAGAATATTCTGTGGGTATTCTGAACCAGACAGTGGAAAACCGGAAAATCCTTCTGGAAAACGATATGGTACAGCGTTGGTCGGAGATGAAGGAGGAGGAAGCTAAGGCGAAGAATGCGCTGGAGCAGCAGCTTACGACAAGAAGAATAACGGTGCATGATTTTCTGAATAATGAAGAGGCCCAGAAGGATTTCCTGGAAAATATGCTGGACACCATGCTTTATATGATGAGAAAAAATACGGTTACCGGATCCTTTCTCATTCTGGCAAACGACAGCGTGGGTACGCAGGAGAGTACCTGCGACGGCATTTATTTCAGGGATTCCGATCCTACGGGAAATCCGGCTGATTATGCGGATGTCCTGCTGGAAAGAGGGGCAAGCAGCTTTTCCCATGCAAAGGGTATTCCCCTGGATACGCTTTGGACCACCAGCTTCCATCTGGGTAAAAGCGGGGAATTGAGCTGTGACGATTTTTTCTTCAAGCCTTATGAAGCGGCAAAGCTGTACCCTGATACGGATTACAGGAATCTGGCCTATTGGAGCAGGCCCTTTACCCTGGAGGGAAATACGAAAAGCGACAGCTATCATATGATTGCCTATTCGATTCCTTTGGTGTACCAGGGAACGGTTTACGGTGTGATGGGGGTGGAAATTTCTGAGAATTATCTGGCGGAAATGCTTCCCGTAAGAGAGCTGAACAGCCAGAACCAGGGCAGCTATATGCTGGCCGGGCTGGCGGAGGACGGAAGCCTGGATCCTATGGTGGTGACCGGGGCGGCGGTTTTGACAATGGAAAGGCTTGAGACGGAAACAACCAGATATAATTCCCTGTACCGTCTTTCCGTACGTGGAAGGGAGGCCTATGCGGGTGTCAGCAGGCTTCATCTTTACAACACCAATACGCCGTTTTCAGACGAGGTCTGGGTGGTGGCAGGCGTAGAGGGAGAGCGGGAGCTGTTCGGAATTGGGAACAAGATTGTATGGAATCTTTTGATTGCGATACTGGTGGGTCTTGTGTTCGGCATGGTCAGTATCTATATAATGGTTTCCCATTTTACAAAGCCTATCAGAGGACTGGTGAAGTGTATCAGAAACAGCGGCGGGAAACGGCTTACCGGCTACCAGATGAGCGATATTGCAGAGGTTGATGAGCTGTTTGATGTGGTTCAGGAGCTGATGGTAAGGCAGCAGGAAGCGGAATACAGCCTGATGGAGGAAAAGGAACGTTACCGGATCGCGCTGCAGAGCAGTACGGATATCCTGTATTCCTATGATGTGCGCGGCGATTGTATGAATGTATACAATGTAGGCGACAAAGAAGGAATGGAGGGTGTAACGGAATGCCATTATGATTCGGATGCTTTGGAACAGCTGAAAGCATGCTGCCTTCATGAGGACGACCGGGAAATGGTAAGGGAGGCGCTGCGGGAAAGCGAAAATGAGATCGATCTGGTATTTGAAGCTAGGATGAGTGAAGAGGCGACGGATTATTCCTGGATGGAAATGACCGGAAAGGTTATCTGTGACGCCAATGGAGAACGTTCCAAAATCATCGGCAGCATAAAAAATATCCATGAAAAGAAGATACAGGAGCTGATGGAGCTGGATACGGTCAGGAGAGATCCGGTTACCGGACTCTACCGCCGCAGCGTAGGCGAAAAGATGATTTCGGCCCAGTGGGAGGAGAATACCGCAGGCTGTCTGCTTCTGCTTGATATGGACAGATTCCGTGAGCTTGATGAAAGATACGGCATTGTATTCGGCGATGCCATCCTGGAACAGATTGGAAGCTCCATATTAAAAATAAAGGAAACATTTACGGAAGACGGCAGAATCAGGATGATGGCGGTCCGTGAGGGCGGCGATGAGATACTCATCTGGATGGAAGGCGCCGGAAAGGCTGAAGCGGCTGATTTCCTGCAGGCTCTGCGGGAGAGGATTGCCGGTATTTATCCGGATGCGGGATTCTGTCTCCAGATATCCTCCGGCGGGGCGGTACGCAGGAAAAAGGAAGAGCTGTCAGCACTTATGGACAGGGCCGCCTGGGCGCTGGCCTATGCGAAAAACAGCCGCAGCGGTGTATCGGTATTCTATGAGGAACTGTCCGGGGAACAGCTTGAAAGTCTCTGCAGGAAGCCTGAGATTGATGAAATAGTCAGTGTTTCCTATCAGAGGGGGATTCCCATGGTTCCTCTTGTCTTTAACTTTTTTGACAAAAGCAGCGATGTGAGTGGAATTCTGTCCGTCCTGCTGGTGAAGCTGGGAACCCATTACGGGCTTTCTGATATTTTGATATCTGAGGCGGACGCGCAGTTCTATACGGTACATATGGCCTATCAGTGGCACAGCAGGCCGGAATACAGGATAGGCGGCGGGGCAAAGTATTTTACAGAGGAGGAATATGAGGAGTATGCCGCAAGCCTGAACGGCGGCTTCCGTATTTTTGCAGGAAGCGCGGAACGTAAGAAGGAGAATGATTTCTTTGTAATCCCTCCCCGCACAAGCTGCCTGACAGTACCGTTGTATGACAGCGGTAAATATACGGGCTGTATCACCTATGCGGCGGATGCGGAACAGCTGAACCTGCGCGAGGCGGAAAGGGGAGAGCTTCTGGAAATAGCCAAAATCATCGAGAGCAATATCAACCGTGAGCGGTATGACCTGGCAAGCCGGGCGAAGAGCGATTTCCTTTCCCGGATGTCTCATGAAATCCGTACTCCCATGAACGCGATTATCGGCATGACAGGGATTGCCATACAGGAAAAGCAGGATTCGCAGAAAGTGGAGGACTGCCTGCACAAGATTGACAGCTCTTCCCAGTATCTGCTCAGCCTGATTAATGACATTTTGGATATGTCCAAGATAGAAAGCGGAAAGATGAAGCTGGAAAATGGTATTTTCAGCATGAAGCAGCTGCTGGAGGGCGTATATAATCTGATCGAACCGCAGACCATGGAAAAAAATATTGAATTTACCCGGGAATTTGTGATTTCAGAGGAATGGGTGACGGGCGACAGCCTGCACCTGAACCAGGTGCTGATTAACCTCCTGGGAAATGCGGTGAAATTTACGCCCCGGGGAGGACATATCAGGCTGAAGGCCGTGCAGAAGCCGGCAGGGGAAGGAATGGTAAAAACCACTTTTTCTGTGAGGGATGACGGAATTGGCGTAAGCAGTGAAAACAGACAGCGGATTTTCCGTTCCTTTGAGCAGGCCAGCGACGATACCTCCCGGAAATATGGAGGAACCGGGCTGGGGCTTGCCATCAGCGACCGTCTGGTGCGGATGATGGGCGGCCACATAGCATTGGAAAGCGAGGAAAATAAAGGAAGCGACTTTTCCTTTACCCTGCTTCAGACAGTCGGCAAGAGGCCGGTGGAGGAAGACGATAAGCTTACCGAGGGTGCGCTGGCCGGGTTAGAGGGAGCCAGAATCCTTCTTGTGGAGGATAATGAGCTGAATCTGGAAATCGCAAGGACGATCCTGGAAATGCAGAAATGTCAGGTAGAGACAGCGTTGAACGGACAGGAGGGCGTAGAGCGTTTCTGTGAGAGCAGCGAGGGATATTATGATTTGATCCTCATGGATATCCGAATGCCTGTAATGGACGGCCTGGAGGCGGCGAAGCTGATAAGGGCATCCGGAAGAACGGATGCCAGGACGGTTCCCATTGTGGCGATGAGCGCCAATGCCTTTGAGGAGGATGTGAAGAAATCCCTGGAAAGCGGGATGAACGCCCATCTGGCGAAGCCTTTTCAGATGGAAGACCTAATCCGGACGATGCGGCGGATTATAGGGAGAGAAAACAGGGTTGGAAAGAACGGGCCCGGAGAAACAGAGGCGGAGTAATCGGGCATGTGGCCATAAAAATCCGGCGGAAGGTGAAGAACCTCCGCCGGATTTTTGTGCGCCCGTTACGGTTACATATAATGAATCTGATCCTTATACTTTTCAAACAGAACATTATTGAATTCTTCTCCGCCGTCCACGTTGGCGCTGTGGAAAATCGGCGGCTCAATGCCCATTTCCTGCAGGTGCTCCACGGTGCGGATCACGATCATATTGACGATGGTGCAGCCTACCGCGCTGGAGGTGGGGCCGATTTTCTGGTTCATGCCGGGCAGCAGCATGCTGGAGTCTTCAAAATCACCGCAGTTGTCAATAACGATGTCGCAGACCTCGTACAGCTTTTTACCGCTTTTATGGCGGCTGCTCACCTGGCTTGTATATTCCATATTGGTGATTGCAATGGTGGATATCCCCATTTTCCGGGCCTCTATTGCCATTTCGATGGCGGCCGTGTTACGTCCGGAAACGGAATGGAGCAGAAGCACATCGCCTTCATGGATGGGGGTATGCTTCAGGATGGCAGTTGGGTAGCCGTCCAGCTTTTCCATGGTGCTTGTCTGGGTGACGGGCCGGGTGTTAAGCATGAATTCCGAGGGCAGGATTGCGTTGAGGACCGCCAGCCCGCCGGTACGGTAGAACAGCTCCTGGGCCAGGATGCCGGCGTGGGATGCGCCGAAGGCAAAGACGGAATGGCCGCCGGCAATCGCCTCCGCCATCTTCCCTGCGCAGGCATCCATGGAATCCCACTGGGTATTTTTTACCCGTTCCAGAATCTCTTCCACATGTGTAAGATAGTCAAAGCTTTTACTGTTCATATGATTCCTCCCTTTCTTTTTCAAGAAGATATGCAAGCAGCTCCTTTCTGTCCCGGATGCCGTCCATTTCCCGGAGGATGCGGGGATTGCTCAGCAGATCCATCAGCCGCAGGACGTACTGGATTCTTTCGTCCTTTTCCTGGATGGCAAGGCAGATGCACCAGCTGACCGGATCGTGCAGGCGGTGGCCAAAGGGAACCGGTTTTTTCAGCCGGATCAGGGACAGGCCGAAGAAATGCACGCCGTCCCCGGGGCCTGCATGAGCCAGCGCCACGCCGGGACAGTAAACAAAATAGGAACCGTTGGTTTCAAAGGACTGTATCATGGCATCGATATAACTGGTATCGATGCTGCCGCTCATCAGGAGCGGGCCGGCGGCTCTCTGTATTACCGACTTCCAGTCGCCGCAGGGCGTATCCAGCAGGATGTTTTCCTCCCGGAGCACGGAGCGGATGCCGGGCATGCTTTCGCGGGGCCGGGGCTGTACGTTCATTCTTTTTTTATCCTTTTTAATATCCATGAAAAGCTTTTGCAGCCGCAGGATGTCCTCGTCCTCCAGCATGGGGGAAACCTTGACCCACAGCTCCTCCGGCTCCGACAGCGTGATGGTGGATATTATCAGATCAAAATCGTAGTTTTTCATGATATCCGGCAGCTTGTGGTTGGAGGTAACCGCCATGATTCTGATATTGAAATTGGTGCTCAGCCGCTCCGCAAGAAAATTGGCTGTGCCGATACCCGTGTGGCATACCACGATCACCTTGGGCAGGATGTCATTTTTAAAATGCCGTTCCACGGCTACTACAAGGTAGATGAGGATTACCGCGATGTCATCCCTGGTGTAGGTATAACCGGTGGTGGCCTCCAGCGTGGGAAGATGATGGCAGATCAGCTGAAAATATTCCGGATATTCCGAAATCATTTGCTCCGTATAATCATTTTCCAGGGGAACGCCCTCGGCATGCGCCTTGTCAATATCGCGCAGATGGCTTTCCAGCTGGTTGACGATTTTATTGTCCTCATACAGCGGGATATCCATTTCACCGCTTATTTTCATAAGGAAGCTGGTCAGCGCCATGTGCAGCTTTACGTCCTGGGCGTTTTCTATGGGCGCCCGGCTGTAAAAACGGCAGTAATACAGCTTGGAGGCCAGATACTGGATCTCAGCCTCGCTCACGGCCAGGTGATAACGACGGCCCAGCACCTCCAGGATATTTCCGGCAAGCTCGTAAACAAGAAGATTCTGAAAGGTTTTTTCCTCCAGCGTGCTTTCCCTGATGCAGGCGCCTCTTTCCAGACGGACGGTAATGATGGAGAGCATGAGCAGCAGCTCTTCAAAACATGCATCGGATACATCCAGCTCATACTGCTGTTCCATATCCAGAAGGAGCTGTTTGAGGAACGGAAAATAGTTTTCCAGATCCCACTCATCATATAGGAAGCGTTCATATATATTCACTTCCCTGTGCAGGGAAAAAACCGCGCCCATGGCCGACTGGATTATCCGCATGATCATGTCCCTGCGCTGCCGTTCCGTGGGCCGGAGCAGATAACCTCTGTTCATGGCCGGATCGAAGCTGATATTGTAGCGGGACAGAAAAACCTTCACCTGCTCCATATCCTTTAGGATGGTGGTGCGGCTGACATTGAATTTTTCCGACAGCTCAAAAATATTGCAGAAATCATCACTGATAAGCAAAGTCAGCAGGATGATATGGCTGCGTTCCTCCGGAGAGAGCCGGTACAGGTAAAAATCATTATCCACAGCGGCCTGCAGCAGGAGGCTGCTTTCCTCGGCTCCTCCGGTAAATGCAATTCCTCCTTCGGAAACCGACAGAACGGGCTGCAGGTTCTGATCCTCCAGAAATTCCAGGATGGATTGGACATAATTACGGATCGAGCGGGTACTGACATGAAAACGCGCCGCCAGCTCTTCATAATGAAAATACTGGCCGGGCGAATTAAGAAGTATGGTAAGCAGCTTGCTTGTCTGCCTGTTCATGCATTATCCCCCTTTCCGTATTGTATGCCTGTACACCTGAAATTTATGTATTCCCCTGCCTCTTCTCACAGTCTGCCGCGCTGTCCGCTTTACGGCTCCGCCTTTCGGCCGGGCGGGGAAGTATATAAATTTCAGGTATCCAAACATAAAATTCCAATATAATTTCATTATAAGGGCGGGGAAGGGGAGAGGAAAGGCAAGGTTGTTTCCAAAGAATGTGAAAGAAAATGAACTAGGCATTGACCCTGAGAAATGTTATGCTAAATGCACAAAAAATGATAAAAGGAGGTCGTGTCTTTGGATAAAATACTCAATGAGAGTCATATACGAATCAAAGAAAAAGCGGCTGACTGGGAGGAGGCTGTGCGTAAGGCAGGGGCGGTTCTGGTGGAGGAAGGAAGCATCAGGCCCGCTTATGTGGAAAAGATGATTCAGTCTGTAAAGGAGCTGGGGCCTTATATCGTGATAATGCCCGGCTTTGCGCTGGCCCATGCAGCACCGTGTGAAGATGTGGTAAAAAGCGACATGGCGTTGATTACACTGGATACTCCGGTTGAGTTTGGCTCACCCAATGACCCGGTGTCCGTGCTCCTGTGCCTGGGATGTACGAACAGTACCTCACATCTGGACACTCTGTCCAGGGTCGCTGAAACACTGCTTGCGGAGGAGCGGATCGATATGATTGCCAAAGCGGCCAGTGTGGAAGAGGTGGTCCGGATAATGGCCGGAAAGGAAATGCCTGCCTGAATCAGGCAGAGATTAAAGAGAAGGAGGTAAAATGGATGGGCACAGTAAGAATTCAGACAGTGTGCGGCTTCGGATGCGGTTCTTCCCTTTTCCTGAAAATGAAAATAGAAGAAATCCTGAAGGAAAATAAGCTGGATGCGGAGGTATTCTGCGGAGATGTCGGCACATGCACTTCAACGCCCTGCGACGTGATTTTTACATCGGAGGAACTTGCCGGACGTGTCCAGGAACGCAGTAAGGTTCCGGTAGTGACGATCGGCAGCTTCGTAAATAAGAAGGAAGTAACGCAGAAAACGCTGGAATACTTTGAAAGTTTGGAAAAATAGTGTTTCATAGGAGGGAGAGGGATTTATGGTTGTATTGAATTTTATCATTAATGAGATCTTCGGTCAGGGTGCTATTTTCCTGGCATTAATCGCTATGATTGGTCTTTTGCTGCAAAAGAAGCAGTTCAGCGAGGTAGTCCGCGGCACGATGATGACCGCAATCGGCTTCTTCGTTCTGTCCCAGGGCACCGGGATTATCACAGGAAATTCCATTGACGGCCTGGCGGCGGCTTTTAATACCATGATGCCTGCAGCCAACGGCAAGCCGGACATTGATATGTCCGTGTACGGCACACAGATCGGTATCGTAATGCTGATTGCATTCGCATTTAACCTGTTGTTTGCCCGCTTTACAAAATGGAAATCCGTATTCCTGACAGGACATATGCTGTATTGGTTCCCCTATGTATTTATTGCTGCGGGTGTTGACGCAGGGCTGACAGGCGGCAAGCTGATCGGTCTGGCCACCATTTTTACGGCAGCTTATATGGTAATATCCCCGAACCTGATGCGTCCGCTGGTTAAGGAAGTGACCGGGGACGACAGCTTCACCATCGGCCACCCCACCACCGTGCTTTCCCTGATTTCCGGTTATCTGGGCAAGGTCATCGGCAACAAGGAGAAATCTACGGAGGATATCAAGTTCCCCAAGAGTCTTGGTTTCCTGCGTGAGGTATCCATTACAGGATCTATCGTTATCTGTATTACATACATTGCAATGTTCTTTATTTTGAAGGCAAACGGCCTGGTTCCCGGTGAAGTCTGGGGCTATGCAGGCGGAAAGACCGGTATATTCACCTTTATTTTCACAAAGGCGATTTACTTCGGCGTGGGCGTTACCATCATGCTTCTCGGCGTCCGTATGCTGATTGCGGAAATCGTTCCCGCTTTCAAGGGAATTGCAGAAAAGGTGGTTCCGGGAGCTATCCCGGCGCTGGACTGCCCTGTTATTTTCAACTGTGCACCCAATGCGCTGATTATCGGTTTCATCGTAGCCATGATTACATCAACAATTACAATCATCCTCACCGCAGGAATGTTCCCTACGGTTATCATTCCGCTGACCTTTACCTGCTTCTTTGAAATCGGCTGCGCGTCCATCATCGGCAACGCCACCGGCGGTATCAGGGGCTGTATTGTAGGCGCGGCTCTCAGCGGTATTATTATGGTATTCCTGGTAGGCTTCGGTTCCTATTTCTTCGGAAATACCATCAACAACTGGATGCTCGTTTACGGCGGCCAGGACTTCTCGCTGTGGGGCATCGTGGAAGGGGCTATTGCGAGACTGCTCCATTAACTGCAGGTTTTCGTTATTTATGAAGGGTAATGGAAAATAGAGGCAGTTTAGGATGACATAATAAAAAGAAAACCCTCTGCATCTGCGGGACGCCGGAATTTATCCGGCGGCGGATGCAGGGGGTTTTTAGAGTGAAGAGAGTCTGGCGGGGTTGGGGTGGAGCAGTTTGAAAGGGTTCCGGTTTGGAGCAAAATCCGCATAAAGGAGCTTCGTTCCAGAAGAGAACAGTTGTATTTTTTTATTAAATATGCTTCGGAATACGCAGAACGCACAGGAGATACTGTGCGGCCCTTCGGGAAGAAAACGTGGGAAGGCGCATTCGAAGAATGGGACAGACATTGAACGGAAAACAGTTTTGGTTTTATCCCCGGAAAAGTTGACATACAGGTTTCTATCCCCGCATACATTGTAAAAACAAGTTTTCCGGGGGAATTCCGTGAAAGATTATATCGAGGAGCGAGCAATCGATATTGCCAACTATATTATTGACTACAATGCCACTGTACGACAGACTGCAAAACAGTTCGGCATCAGCAAGTCAACCGTACATAAGGATGTTACGGAACGCCTGTCTCAGATTAATCCTGCATTAGCCAAGGAAGCCAGGAAAGTATTAGATGTAAATAAGTCGGAGCGCCACATCAGGGGCGGTCTTGCGACCAGAGAAAAGTATTTACATCAGTCACAAAACGGAATAAAATAAATAAGTAATTACTGTGTAAAGATAAGCTGATTGTAAAGAAACTGAAAAGCTAAAAATTATGCAGAGTACAAAAGAAAAATATAAGGGCAGGAAAACTCAAATGTTATATTCAAACAAGGACCTGAAAAAACTGATCATCCCCCTGGTCATCGAACAGACGCTGGCAATAGCTGTCGGCATGGCGGACACCATCATGATATCCGTTGTCGGGGAGGCGGCCGTATCAGGGGTATCCCTGGTGGATACGGTGAACATCCTGCTGATTAATGTTTTTTCAGCGCTTGCTACAGGCGGCGCGGTGGTGGCCGGACATTTTCTGGGGCAGAAGCATCCGGAGGAGGCGAGCAAGGCGGCCTGGCAGATCATCATGTTCGCCACTACGCTGGCGCTGGCCATATCCATTATTTTTATCGGTTTTCATGACAAGCTGCTGCGCCTGATGTTCGGCAAAATCGAGCCGGAGGTTATGCAGTCTGCCAAAACCTACCTTATTATTACGGCGCTTTCTTTTTCCGGGCTGGCGATTTATAATTCCTGCGCGGCAATATTCCGCTCCATGAATAACGCCAAGGTTACCATGTGGATTTCCCTGCTTATCAACGCGATCAACATCACCGGCAATGCGATATGTATTTTCGGACTGAAATGGGGTGTTGCGGGCGCTGCGATTCCCACCACGGTGTCCCGTTTCGTGGGGGCTATCGTAATTTTCTGCATGATGTTTAATCCGAAGCGGGAGATCAATTTCTGCGGACAGGTCAGATTCCGTTTTAACGGGGATTTAATTAAGAAGATACTCTACATCGCAATACCCAACGGCATGGAAAACAGCATGTTTCAGCTGGGCAAAATTCTGGTGCTGAGCGTTGTGGCCACAATGGGAACCTCAGCCATCGCGGCAAATGCCGTGTCAAACACACTGGCCTCCTGGAATATCCTTGCGGGCGGCGCAATCAACCTTGCGCTGGTTTCGGTTTCCGCCGTATGCGTGGGTGCGGGCGAATACAAACAGGCAAGATATTATACGAAAAAACTGATGAAGATAGCCATCGGCATCACCGCTGTAATTTCAGTTCTGATGTTTTTCGGAATGCCGCTGCTGATTAAAATGTACAACCTGGGGCCTGAAGCTGCAAAGATGGCCATAGAGGTGGTGCGCTTCCATAATATCATGGTGATCCTTTTCTGGGTGCCGTCCTTTACTCTGCCAAACACATTGCGTTCTGCTGGGGATGTCATCTGGACCATGGCAGTCGCTATCCTCTCTATGTGGGTGTTCCGCGTAGGCGCCTCCTACCTGTTTACTTATGAGTTCAATCTGGGACTTCTGGGCGTCTGGGCGGCTATGGTGGTGGACTGGATTTTCCGTGCGATCTGCTACACATGCAGGTACAGAGGACATAAATGGGAAATGGCGATGCACAGGCAGAGGGAACAGTAGGGACACGACCGGTGGAAATGCCAGGTGGAAAATGCCAGATGCAGCAGGATACAGGGACCCAAAGCAGACCCTTCCATGGCCGGATTGTGGAAAATCAGCAATAAAACCGGAAAAATACGGATAAATTCGGAAAGAAAAGGTTTTGACAAACAGGCAGGGATTATTTTATAATGAAATGTATTTTTAATGGATACAATATTTACTGAAAAAAGTTGCCTGTGATTTTACCTGTAATATACGGTCGTGCCGCCCTGCGGCAGAATGGAGGAAAAAATGGAAAGAGAAATGGTTATTGTCCTGGACTTCGGCGGGCAGTACAATCAGCTGATTGCCAGAAGAGTCAGGGAATGCAATGTGTACTGCGAGGTTCACCCCCATACGATGAGTCTTGAGGAAATCCGGAAAATGAATCCCAAAGGCATTATTTTTACGGGCGGCCCCAACAGTGTATATGGCGACGATTCTCCTTCCTGTGATAAAGGTATTTTTGAACTGGGAATTCCGGTGCTGGGCATCTGCTACGGCGCGCAGCTGATGAACCACCTGCTTGGTGGCAGGGTTTCCACAGCGCCTGTGCGGGAATATGGCAAGACGGAGGTACATTTTGACACCACTGGAAAAATGTTCACCAATGTATCCGGGACTTCTGTCTGCTGGATGAGCCATACAGATTATATATCCCAGCCAGCCCCCGGATTTGAAATAAAGGCCTCCACGCCGGTCTGCCCTGTGGCAGCAGCCGAGAACGTGGAAAAAGGCCTGTACTGTGTGCAGTTCCATCCTGAGGTAATGCATACCCAGGAAGGAAAGAAAATGCTGGCGAATTTCCTGTTTGATATCTGTGGCTGCGCGGGAGACTGGAAGATGGACTCCTTTGTGGAGACAAGCATTCAGACGCTGCGTGAAAGAATCGGAAACGGCAAGGTGCTGTGCGCACTTTCCGGCGGCGTGGATTCCTCCGTGGCTGCCGTGCTGCTGTCAAAAGCTGTGGGGAAACAGCTTACCTGTGTTTTTGTGGATCACGGCCTGCTTCGCAAAAACGAAGGGGACGAGGTGGAAGAGGTATTCGGACCCAATGGTCCCTATGATTTGAATTTTATCCGTGTGAACGCGCAGAAGCGTTTTTATGAAAAGCTTGCCGGCGCAGTGGAGCCGGAAGATAAAAGAAAGATAATCGGCGAGGAATTCATCCGCGTGTTTGAAGAAGAGGCGCAGAAAATCGGCGCTGTGGATTTCCTGGTGCAGGGAACCATTTATCCGGATGTGATTGAGAGCGGCCTGGGCAAATCCGCCGTGATCAAGAGCCACCATAATGTGGGCGGCCTGCCGGATTATGTGGATTTCAAGGAAATCGTGGAGCCGCTCCGTCTGCTCTTTAAGGATGAGGTGCGTGCGGCCGGCCGTGAGCTTGGCATTCCTGAAAAGCTGATCAGCCGTCAGCCCTTCCCCGGCCCGGGACTTGCTATCCGGATTATCGGAGAGGTGACGGAGGATAAGGTCCGGATGCTGCAGGATGCAGATGCGATTTACCGGGAAGAGATTGCAAAGGCTGATATTCCGAATAAGCCGGATCAGTATTTTGCAGCGCTTACCAATATGCGCTCCGTTGGGGTTATGGGGGATGAGCGGACTTATGATTATGCAGTCGCTCTGCGCGCCGTGACCACTACCGATTTCATGACTGCGGAATTTGCCGAGCTTCCCTGGGAGCTGATTGGGAGAGTGAGCAGCAGGATTGTGAACGAGGTGAAGAATGTGAACCGGGTGCTTTATGATTGTACGGGGAAGCCGCCGGCGACGATTGAATTCGAATGATGAAAGTGTCAAAAAGAACCCAGTGTTTATGTGACTTCCAAACAAATTTATTTAAGCCGTGGCAACGATTTGACAACATTTGACTCTCACTCAAGGAATAAATTTTATCTGAATATAGCATAGAAAAACCTTACTGATTTTCAAACAATGAAAGTCGGTAAGGTTTTTTTATGCTCACTTTTTCTTTTTTCTCTTAGACTCTTTCTTTTCTTCTTTATCAATCTTAGCAAGTTCTTCCATGAGCATATCACTAAGCCCCTGCGGAATGACTTTGGCAAAATGAGGAGAATTGTCAAGTTCTGGATACTTGTAACGCCATTCATCGTACTGCTCTTTGGAGATTTCTCCATTTTCCAGTTTAGCAGCTTCCTGTTGCCATGAATGGAACATACGAAAAAGACTTGTGTAATTGGAATTGGTCTTATCCAGATGTAGACAGATTTCTCCATCAATCTCACTGATTTTCAAACCATACATATCTTCCAATGCAAAAAAAGTGTGCATCAGACCAAAGTAAGTATCTATATCTGGAACATTCAGAGCATAGGGACTGACATCAAAGATACCAGCCATCTCTTTTACCAGTTCGGCTTTTGGTACTCTGGCTTCTGACTCATATTGTGCCATACGAACATCCGAGGTCTTCCCAAGGAAGCCCAGAATTTCGCCCAGATACTTTTGTGTCATGCCTTTTCTGTTACGGAAAAATTTAATGCGTTGTCCGATTGCCATAACAAAACCTCCTAAACTTATTTGCTTATGTAGAGTATAGCACGAAGCAAAAAGGATAGCAAGAAGAACTTAAACAAAAAAAGTTAGTATTCACTTGAAAACCTATTGACTTAACTTAAAATGTTTAGTATGATAACTCTACAAAACTTAAACGAAATAGTTTAGGATGATAAAACAAGGGAGGAAACCAAATGGAACAAAAAACTTTTATGAGCGTACAGGATGTAGCTGATGAAATCGGCGTATCAAAATCTTATGCGTACAAAATCGTAAGACAGATGAACGAGGAATTGAAGCAGATGGGTTATATCACTGTTTCATCAAGAGTGAACACTGAATTTTTCAAGAAGAAAATGTGTTACAGCGAACAATAAGAAGGGAGTTGATAAAATGGCTGTTTACAATGATGGAGACAAATGGCGTGTTGTATTTCGTTTCACGAATTGGCAGGGAGAGAGAAAACAGACACAGAAAAGGGGCTTTACAACGAAGCGTGAAGCCCAGATGTGGGAACGAGAAGAACTGCTAAAGCAGGGAGCAAAACTGGATATGACCTTTGGCAACTTCTTTGAAATCTATGAAGCAGATAAAAGGAAGCGTGTAAAGGAAAACACATGGGAGTCCAAGAGCCACATTATCAGAACAAAAATTGTTCCGTATTTTGAAAATCGAAAGATGGAGGAAATCGAGCCGAAGGACATTATTGCATGGCAGAATGAGTTGTTATCTTATCGGGATGAAAATGGAGAACTCTATGCACCAACCTATCTGAAAACAATTCACGCACAGCTAAGTGCCATATTCAATCATGCGGTAAGGTTTTACCACCTGACTTCCAATCCAGCACAGAAAGCAGGCTCTATGGGTTCAGAGGAACACAAGGAAATGCTGTTCTGGACAAAGGAAGAATATCTGAAATTTGCAGATGCCATGATGGATAAGCCACAGTCCTATTATGCCTTTGAAATGCTCTACTGGTGTGGTATCCGAATGGGCGAGCTATTAGCCCTTATCCCTGCCGACTTTGACTTCGACAAGTGCAATCTTCGGATTAACAAGTCATACCAGAGATTAAAGGGGCAGAATGTGATTACTTCTCCAAAAACGCCTAAGAGTAACCGAGTGATTAAGATGCCAAAGTTCTTGTGTGAGGAAATCAGATGATGGACAGACTGGTGGAGCAGATGAAAGAAAGACAGGGAGTAACGGGAAAACTGAAAATGCGGGATCAGATGGCATGGGTTGGGAGAATGAATAATATCCAGGCTTGTGTGGAGGAGATTGTATATAAGACTATTTTGTATAGATAGATTCGATTAAGCATTCTATGATATTTTATTGAATGCGTCAAAAGAAAGTGAGGTACGAAATGATAAACAAATATGGATATGTTCGAGTAAGCACAAAAGATCAAAATGAAGATCGACAATTGGAGGCGATGAAGCAATTAGAAATTTCAGAGAAAAATATTTATGTGGAAAAAATATCAGGAAAGGATTTTAACAGACCGGTGTATCAGAAACTGGTGAAAAAATTGAGAGCAGATGATTTGCTTTATATAAAAAGTATTGATAGGTTGGGAAGAAACTATGAAGAGATTTTAGAACAATGGCGAATTCTTACAAAAGAAAAGAAAGTTGATATTGTTGTTTCGGATATGCCGTTATTAGATACCAGAAGAGGCAAAGATCTTATGGGGACTTTTCTGAGTGACATTGTTTTACAGGTGTTGTCCTTTGTGGCTGAAAACGAAAGAAGTAATATAAAACAGCGACAAGCAGAAGGAATTGCTGTTGCCAAAGCGAAAGGTGTCCGTTTTGGACGTCCACCGAAACCATTACCAAAAGATTTCCACAAAATATATAAGAAATGGAAAGATGGAAAAATATCAGGTGTAGTTGCCGCAAATGCCTGCAATATGCCGATTTCTACGTTTTTATATAAAGCGAAATCTTACGAGAATGCGGAAAAGTAAGAAAGAAGAGATATTACAAAAAGGTGTACTTTTTTGCAATTTCTCTTCTTCTTTAACAAGTAAAATATTAAGTATATTGTACAACGAAATATACGGATTTTCAATGTTAAAATATAAATTATTTATAAAAATCACAAACAATCCACATTGAATTATCCATTCAAAAAAGTACACTTTTTAAAAATTGGTACTAAAGGAAAAGGAGACAAAATATGGACGAGGGATTGAGAAATTTAGTGACAAAAGCTGAACAAGGAGATGTGGATGCAATGGTTATGGTTGGTGATTGCTATAATAGAGGACTGCACACAGAAAAAAATGATCAAGAGGCACATCGATACTATAAAATGGCTGCGGACAAAGGACATGTACAGGCTAATTTAATGGTAGCAATAGATTTATTAAATGGAATTGGTACATCTAAAGATAAAAAAGCGGGAACAAAGTATTTGCAAATAGCAGCTGATGGCGGGGCTGCATTTGGACAATATTTATTAGCTTCTATGTATAAAATAGGAGAGACTGGTCTTTTTGGAAGAGAACAGAAGGCTATGAAATATTTTGAAATGGCGGCTAAACAGGGAGATGCAAAATCTCAGGTAGAATTGGCAGATATGATAATGTTGGCAAAGAGATCTAAATATACAATGGATGACATGGTTTTTTGGCTGGTTTGTGCATATCTGCATGGTAATCAAGCTGAAGAAGAGAGTAATGCAGCTTTACAGAGAATTAATCATTTGATTAACAATGGAATGCCAGGTGGAAAAGCATATGTAGAAAAAGTTTTGGATAATGTTAAACGGAATTATCAAGTATACCTCAAAAAACCATTTTAGCATAGTGTATTTTGATTAAATGTGTTGTTATTGGTGAAATAAAAAATATTATAAAGGGGGAATATCAGGGACAATCCCTTGAAAAATAACATGAAAATATCACAATTTATTATTGCAACAGAGCAGGATGATAATCCAAATACATATTTACTATATAATACTCATACAACGGCATTTGTTGCGATGGAGAAAGAAAAATATAATAAAATTTTTATAGAAAAGAATTTTAAAGAGGATTGTGTACAACAACTTCATAAAATGGGATTTCTCGTAGATGATGATTTCGATGAGTTGGCGGCTTTAGAAGAATTGCGTATAAAAGGAATGAGTGATCCAGTTCAAAATGTAACGTTGCTTACTACAACAGAGTGTAATGCAAGGTGTTATTACTGTTTTGAAAATGGAATTAAACAATATCCAATGACAAAAAAAGTTGCAGACGCAACGATTCAATATATTAAAAAAAATTATCCAGAGCCACAATTTGCTATCAATTGGTTTGGTGGAGAGCCACTGATGAACTTTGAAATAATGAAGTATATAACAGAAGAGTTGAAAAAAGCTGGTTATGACTTGATAGCACACATAACAACAAATGGCTCTCTTTTAACGGAAGAAATGCTTGAGTATTTTCAAAAAGAATATTCAGATCTTTCATTTCAGATAACAATTGATGAAATTGGAGAAAAATATGGAAAAATAAAAAGATATGTTGATATTGATGCGAAAGATGCTTATAAGCGTGTAATCAATAATGTATGTATGTTATTGGATCATCATGTTACAACAAATGTTAGATTGAACTTTGCAGCAAGTAAAATAGAGAGAGCGAAGGAAATTTATATACAATTGAAAAAAGAATTTGAAGGACATGATAATTCTTCTTTATATATTTATTTTGCACCGCTTACTTTGGATAGTGATAATGAGATAATAAGCGATTTTCATGGGGATATGGAACTGTTATCCCGCATTTTATCTGGCACCAAACCATGCCACACTCCACCAAATTAAAA
>ERZ506993.159-NODE-159-length-55073-cov-5.82353_pt1 | contig 55073 bp, 54 predicted proteins | sample MGYA00513167_ERZ506993 | MGnify/ENA metagenome assembly ERZ506993 | reverse complement strand
TGGTATACCTTTTTCAAGTGATTCCTTTGACTTATAAGGGCGCCTTCCTTTCAGTGAAGGTGCCTTTTTAGTGTATTATAGAAAAAATATAAGATAAAGTGAAAATAGTTCGTTTTATTCGTTGGATTCGTTTTATACTAACAATAGAGCCACTGGGCGGAACCAAACGGCTCATAATCCCCTTACATTTATGTAGTCCCCTTTGTTTTCCAGCCGTCAGGTGTCACAGCCTGGCGGCTGGTTTTTAATCAGAAAAAAAGAAGATAGAACATCAGAGCGTCCAGCAGAAGTGCTGGGCGCTCTTTCTATGGGCAGGAGGCGGAAGATGGATTACCAGTCAGGGAAATGGAAGAAGAAGCGGGCACACATCCTGCGGCTGGACGGCTACCGGGACCGGGTGGCAGCCATGTACGGCAGGAGCGGGGACGCGGACACAGTGCACCATATCTATCCGGCAGAGGAATACCCGGAGTATGAATGGATGGACTGGAACCTGATCTCTGTGAGCCGCGCCACGCACAACCGGTTAGAGAACCGGAAGACCGGAGAATTGACAAAGGAAGGACGGATGCTGCAGCGTCTCATCCGTCCGATGGAAGATTGGAGGAAAGGACATGGATGAATTATTAAAGGCATTACGGGAGGGCACGGTCAAGTCCGGGGATACCAGGCAGATCGATCTGGTCAATGAACTGGGCAGACAGATCAAAACCCTGCAGCAGCAGGCGGACACGATGCCGGTGAGAGTACTGGAGGAGAGCTGTGAAGCGATGCTGCCATATGGATGCAGCATCCATATCCAGGAGATGCAGGTGCATATCTATCGGGAGAGCCCCCCTGGTCCCGAAAAAGAGGCCTGAGGCTCCTCTACTGGGGGAGTACCTGTTCTTCCATCTCCGATGGAAAAAAGAAAAAGGGGGGAAACCCGTGAAAAAACAGACTATGAGCCGGAAGCGGAATGCGCTGTACCGGGAGACAAAAGCCGGCATGGAGGCGCTTGGGACATATAAAAGTGAGTTCGAGGCGCCTATCAAAAGGTACGTGGAACTGCGCCTGCAGTACGACATATTGAACGAAAAATGGTATGAAAACGACTGCCAGATCACAGAGGTATACACGAACAAGGCGGGGGCAAAGAACCAGAGGAAGACGGCACTCTATCTTGCCCTGGAGACCATGCGCAGGGAGCTGACGGAGATGGAGAATGTTCTGGGGCTGACCCCGAAGGGGCTGAAGCTCTTAAAGACAAAGGGACTGGAAAAGAAGAAAGGCGGCGCACTGGCAGAAGCGCTCCGGAAGGCAGATGGAGAAGTATAAAAACTGGGATGCCGTCATGGGGTATGCAAAGGGTGTGGTGTCGGGGAAGATCCGGGCGAACAAATACCGGATCCTGGGCTGTGCAAGGTTCCTAAAGGACTTAAAGAACCCGGCCTATGACTTTGACCCCAATGACGCGGAGTTCTGCATCCGCATCATCGAGAGCACTCTCTGTCACCAGCAGGGAGAAAAGCGGGACGCTACGCCTCTGCGCGGGACCCCGTTCCTTTTGATGGACTTCCACAAGTTCATCGTTTATAACCTGCTGGGGTTCAAGATAAAAGGGACAAAGGTCAACCGGTTCCATGAAGCACTCATCTTTATCCCTAGAAAGAACGTCAAGACCAGTTTTGCAGCAGGGCTGGCGTATGCCCTGGGCCTTTTGTACCGGATGTCCGGTTCCAAGATCTACGTGGTGGCCGCTGCGCAAAAGCAGACCATGGAGACCTTTGGGTTCTTGAAATACAACATCACCCGCATGGGAGAAGAGGAGACTTTCCGGATCATCGACAACAACAACGAGCATTCCATCAGCGCCGAGATCGGAGGAGGCCTCTTCAGCCTGCAGGCCCTGGCTGCGAACCCGGATGCCCAGGACTCTTTCAACTGTAACGTAGCGATCGCGGATGAGATCCACGCGTTCAAGAGGCCGAAGCAGTACAACCTGTTCAAGGAGGCCATGAAGGCATATTCCAATAAGCTGATGATCGGCATCTCCACGGCGGGAGATGACCCCAATGGATTTTTAGCGAACCGGGTGAAGTATTGCAAGCGCGTCCTGGATGGACAGGTGGAGGATGAACAGTATTTCATCTTCATCTGTGAAGCGGATCCCCAAAAGGGGGAGGACGGGAGCGAATACATCGACTACCTGGATCCTACAGTCCATGAGATGGCCAACCCGGCTTATGGGGCGTCTATCCGTCCGGAAGAGATGATGAACGACGCGATGCAGGCCCAGAACGACCCGCAGCAGAGGAAGGACTTCTTTGCAAAATCCCTGAACGTCTTCACAAGCTCTGTGGATACTTACTTTGACATGGCAGTCGTGCAGGCATCGGATGAGAAGTATGACTGGAGCCTGGAGGAACTGGCAGCGCTGCCGGTGACCTGGTACGGCGGGGCGGACCTCTCCCTGATGCATGACCTGACAGGAACGGCCCTTCACGGCCGGTACAAGGATATCGATATCGCGATCACCCACGCCTTCATGCCAGCTGCGCTGGCAGCCCAGAAAGCCGATGAGGACAGCATCCCATTCTTCTGGTGGGAGGAAAAGGGATGGCTGACCCTGTGCAACGGCACCGTCATCGACTATGAGGAGCCGGTGATGTGGTTTTTGAAAATGAAAAAAATGGGCTTTAAGATCAAGTGGGTTGGTTATGACAGACGGTACAGCCGGGAGTTCGTCCTGAAGATGAAAAAAGCCGGATTCCGGGTACGGGATCAGTCCCAGCGGTACGTGGAGAAGACGGAGGCCTTCCGCGAGATCGAGAACAAGTATAAGGAACAGAGGTTTTATTACTGCCATAACCGCGCCTATGAATACTGCATCCAGAACGTGAAGGCTATTGAGGACAGCGATGACTTTGTACGGTTCGAGAAAGTGGAGAAGCACCTGCGCATCGACTTGTTCGATGCGGACGTCATCGCGGCAAAGCAGATGCTGATCGATATCGAAAAGAAGCAGAAGGCGAGCGAATGGTTTTCATAAGGAGGAGACATGGCAAAGAAGAAAAAGAAACAGACCCGTGCAGAGCCGGTATCTTATCTGTGCAGCATGGAGGCGTATGAGACCTTATGCTGCAGCGGCTATACCAGCCTGGCCGACAATCCGGAGATCATGGCAGGGGTGGGTAAGATCTGCGACCTGATCTCCAGCATGACCATTTATCTGATGGGGAACACAGAGAACGGGGACGTGCGGATCCGGAATGAACTGGCGAAGAAGATCGATATCCATCCGAACCGGTACATGACCCGGAAGACCTTTATCTCCGCCGTCGTGCGCACGCTCCTCTTGGAGGGAGAGGGGAACAGCATGGTGTTCCCGGTGACAAAGGACGGGTACCTGGAAGACCTGGTGCCGGCAAGACCGGGGAGCGTATCTTTTCTGCCGGACGGATACGGGTACCGGATCTTATATGAAGGACAAGAATATGATCCGGACGGGGTACTCCATTTCGTCATCAATCCGGATCCCTCTTATCCATGGAAGGGGACCGGGCACCGGACCGCCTTAAAGACCGTGGCGGACAGCCTGAAACAGGCGGTCAAGACAAAGAAAGGCTTTATGGAGAGCAAGTGGAAGCCATCCATGGTAGTGAAGGTGGATGCTCTAACGGAGGAGTTCGCCGACCGGAAAGGCAGGAAGGAACTGCTGGAGAGCTACCTGGAGACATCCGAGGCAGGAGAGCCATGGATGATCCCGGCGGAACAGTTCGATATCAAGGAGATCCGGCCGCTGTCCTTAAATGACATTGCCCTGCCGGATTCCGTGCGGCTGGATAAACGGACCGTGGCGGCCATCCTGGATATCCCGTCTTTTCTGGTGGGGGAAGGACAGTTCGATGAAAAGGAATGGAACAACTTCATCAATACCCGTATCCGTACGCTGTGCGCCGCACTGGAGCAGGAACTCACCCGGAAGCTCCTGCTGAGTCCGGACTGGTATTTCAAGTTCAACCTGCGATCCCTGTACGCGTATGACATCAACACCCTGTCGAACGTGGGGAGCAACCTTTACACCAGAGGGATCATGGCCGGGAACGAAGTCCGGGACTGGATCGGGCTGTCACCGAAAAAAGGCCTGGATGAGCTGATCATCTTAGAGAACTATATCCCCCAGGGGATGATCGGGGACCAGAAAAAACTGATACAGGGAGGTGAGGAAGATGCGTGAGGAACGCGGAAATGAGATGCGGCAGATGAAAGGAAAGATATCGAAGTTCGAGACACGGGAGGATTCCGAAGACCTCTATATCTCCGGATATTTTGCCGTCTTCGGCTCAGACTATGAGCTTTGGCCAGGGGCCACGGAGAGCGTGGCGGACACAGCCTTTGACGGAGCGCTCTCGGATGACATCCGGTGCTTAGCGGACCATGAGACACGCCTGGTGCTGGGAAGGACCCGGGCCGGCACCCTGACGCTCAAGACAGACAGCCGGGGGCTGTGGGGCGAGGTTCGGATCAACCGGAACGATATGGACGCCATGAACCTTTATGAGAGGGTGAAGCGCGGGGACGTGGATCAGTGTAGCTTTGGGTTCGATATCCTGGATGAGGAGTTCGAGGACCGTGGGAACGAGGTACACTGGACCATCAAAAAAGTGAAACTGTATGAAGTATCCATTGTGACCTTCCCTGCATACACGGAGACTTCCGTGAGTGCCAGGAAGAGCCAGATCGAGACGCTGCGCAGGCGCAGCCTGGAAGCCTGGCGGGAACGGATGTTAGGAAGACTGAAAGGAGAATGAAGATGGCATTACGGGCATTGCTGTTAAGGAGCAGACTGGACAAGAAGAAAAAAGAGCTGGAGGAGCTGCGGGGACAGGACGCGGACTTCGCTAAGAGGGAAGCGGAACTGGAGGCTGCGATCCAGGAGATGACGGAGGAGACCACAGAAGAGGAGCGGAAGGAAGTCGAGGACCAGACAGAAGCCTTCCAGAAGGAAAAAGAAGAACATGAACAGAAGACGGGAGAGCTGGAGCGGGAGATCGAGCGGATCGAGGGCGAGATCAAGGAAGAAGAGGCGCGCAGCGCAGTACCGCCACAGCCGGTAGCACCCGCAGGACCTGCAGCCGGTGCGCCGCAGACAGAAAGAAAGGGAGAAAGGACCATGACCATGAGAGGAAAGAGATTTGAGGACATGAGCATCCAGGAGAGAGAGAGCATGTTCAGCCGTTCGGAAGTAAAAGAATTTGTCACAAGAGCCAGGGAGGTCATCTCGAACCGTCGTGCAGTGGGGAACACGGAGCTGATCATCCCGGAGATCATGCTGCCTATGCTGAACCAGATCGTATACGGGACATCGAAATTGTTAAAGTATACAAGCCATGATGTGCTGCCGGGAACGGCCAGGATGGTGATCGCTGGGGAAGACCCGGAGGGTGTGTGGACGGAGCAGTGCGGGACACTGAACGAGCTGACTTTAGGGTTCACGGATGTGGAAATGGACGGCTTTAAAGTAGGCGGATTTTTCAAGGTGTGCAATTATATCTTAGAGGATAATGACGCCGATCTGACCGGGCGCCTCATGAACGCTCTGGGCACGGCTATCGCTAAAGCCTGTGATAAGGCGATCGTATACGGAAAAGGTGCGAAAATGCCTCTGGGCTTTGTGACCCGCCTGGCCCAGGAGACGAAGCCGGATAGTTATTCCGAGACCGAGAGGGAATGGGAGGACCTGCATACCAGCAACCTCATCACTGTGACCGGAAAAAAAGGCGTGGACCTCTTTAAGGAGATCGTAAAGGCTACCAAAGCCATCGCCAATGATTACAGCAAGGAAGGCCTGGTGTGGATCATGAACAAGTCCACTCACGTGGACCTGGTAGTGGAGGCCATGGGCAGCAACATGGCAGCAGCCATCGTGTCCGGGATGTCCGATACCATGCCGGTGATCGGGGGCGCTTTAGAGGAACTGGAGTTCATGGAGGACGGTGATATCGCCTTCGGCTACCTGGGCAGCTATAAGCTGGTCGAGAGAAAAGGGATCACTCTGGGCCAGTCCGAACATGTGAAGTTCTTAGAAGACCAGACCGTGTTCAAGGGCACGGCCAGGTATGACGGAAAGCCGGTCATCGCGGAGGCCTTCGCGATCCTGAACATAGCGGGAAAAGCACCAACGACCGCCGCCGCTTTCCCGGAAGACAAAGCGAATACATCCGAAGAGACAAAATGAAGTCCGAATGAGATAGAGAGGAAGGGCAGCTATGAAAAGGGAAGAACAGCTGGACATCCTGAAGATGGATCTGCAGCTGATGACGGATATACAGGACGAATACCTCAGGAAGCTGCTGGAGCTTTCGGAAGGGGAGATCCGGCGGGAAGGGATCAAGCTGGATGACAGCGTGGAGAGCAGCATGGTGCAGGTGCACTATGCGGCCTGGCTCTTCCGAAAGCGTGCTGCGAACGTGAACGAGACGGGGATGCCGCGCTTCCTGCGCTACGAACTCAACAAAAGGCTCATGAGCCAGGTCATGGGAGGGAAGAAAAATGACATTTGATGACGGAAAGCTGGAGATCTATCGGACGGTCAATGCGGCAGATCCTGGGGAAAAGCCCAGGATGGAACTGCGGTACCAGGGCTCCCATGCCTTCGGTTATGAGACCGTGGGGATCAGCCGCTATTATACTGCCCTGCAGGCAAAGGAGAAGATCGAGGAGGTCGTGCACATCTGGAGGGACCGCACGATCCATACGGACGATGTCTGCCGGATCGAGGGCGCATCCTTCCGGTGCGCCATGGTCCAGCATGTCCTGGATGAGAACGGGCTCAAGATCACGCGGCTGTCCCTGGAAAGGCTGGGAGAAAGATGATCGGACAGGCAGTGGACAAGGTAAAAGAGGCACTTCTGGAGGTCACGGAAGAGGTATCCCACTATGAGGCCAGTCAGAAAGGCTGCCACTACATTGTATATGCAGAGGACGGCGAAGGCGCAGGTGTGCATGGGGACAACCAAAAGCTGCTCCAGAGCATAGAGGGGACCATAGACCTGTATACCAAAAAGGACAGAGATCCATGGGTGGAGGGGATACAGAGGGCACTCAAGAGAAAGCGCATCGCTTTCCGGCTGTCAGAGGTCTCTTATGAGCAGGAGACCGGGTATCTCCACTACCAGTGGATCTTTGAGACCAGTTAGAGGAGGAGACCGTATGGCCGTAATGCAGATCAAGGGTATGGAGGAATATACAAAAAAGATCAAGGACCTGGCAAAGAACGAGGAAAAGGTCATCAAAACGAGTGTATATGTAGGGGCTGGTGTGATCGCAGATGCGGTAAAGGTAGCACTCAAGACATTACCCGTGGAGGAAGGCGGGAACGGACTCCCGCCTTTTGGAACACCGGAACGTCCGATATCAGGGGTATCCAGGCAGCAGAAGGGAGACCTTATAGACGGTATGGGCCTGGCGCCCATCAAGGAGTCAAAGCCGGGGTATATCAGCACAAAGCTGGGATGGGCCGGATACGGCCGAGTGAAGACAAAGAGATATCCAAACGGTGTGCCAAACCAGATGCTGATGCGCGCCGTGGAAGGCGGGACTTCCTTTCGCAGGAAAACCCTGGTGGTGCGTAAGAGCGTCCGGAAGGCGAAACAGCAGGCCGTAGAGGCCATGGGCAGACGGGCAGAAGAAGAGATCAGAAAGGAGATATGACATGGCGATCAAAGGATTATCGATCCCGGTGTGCGGGACCTATAAAAAAGAAGAGGACAGGGTGTCCTATGAAGAGCCGTTTGTGGCGGACCATGCTGTAGAATACGGCGTGTCCTGGGAGATGGGGGACGATGCGCCCTTGTACGGGGACAACAAGACCATCGAGAATGCCAGAGGGACCTTTAAGAGCGGAGAGCTGACCCTGGGCACGGCAGACCTGCCGCAGGAACTCTCTATGAAGATCCTGGGGCTGAAAGTAAAAGAGACAGAGTTCGGGCCGGAAGGGGAAAAGATCCAGGTAAAAGAACTGACCTATGACGATGATATGAAAGCACCGTACCTGGGGTTTGGGATCATCGAGGAGCATCAGATCGATGATGTGGACCAGTACCGGGCAGTTTTCCTGCCGAAGGTATGCTTCAATCTGCCGGAGGAGGCAGCGACCACCCGCGGGGAGAGCGTGGAGTGGCAGACGAAGAGCGTCACAGCTAAGATCCTCCGGTCCGACGCCGTGGATGAGGAGAACAAGCATCCCTGGATGCAGGACGCCTGGTTCACGAAGGAGTCGGAGGCCGTGGAGTACCTGATGTGGAAATGCGGGAAGGAATGGGAGGGCGGTCTATGATCAGTTATCTGGAGATCGCCGGGAAGAGATATCCTATGTCTTTTTCCCTGGGAGCGCAGAAGGCAATCGTGGCCAGGTATGGCGGTATGGAATGTCTGGGAGATCTGAGGAGCAGAGGACTGGATGAGCAGGATATGGACATGCTCATCTGGATGACGGAACTGCTGATCGCGCAGGGATGTGCATATAAAAATTATTTTGAAAAAGATATCCCGGCACCGAAGGACGCGCCGGTGGATGCGGATGGAAAATGGATTCCACTTCCGGCGGAGGCCATCGAGGTGGGGATCACGGAACTGGGAGGCCTGGCGGTCCTGGTAAAGAGCATCCTGCAGTGCATCGGGATCTCCAAGAAACAGGAAGTCGAGGCAGAGCCTGTGGAGGGCACCGTAAAAAACGCAGAGACCACGCAGGGCCGCTGAGCTTTGCGTGGTATGACTTCTGGGGAAGAGAACTAGGAGCGCCGGTCCTGGAATATTCCTGCATGCCTGTGGGAGAGTTCCTGGACTTGATCGCTGTATGCCAGATCCGGAACGGAGCCGCACGGGAAGCAGAAAAGAACACGGGATATATCCCAGATTTGAGGTGAGAAGATGGCATATGACATAGGCCCCCGGATCGGGATCGATGGGGAAGCGGAATTTCGGAAACAGCTGAATAATATCAATACGTCCCTTAGGACCCTGGGGACGGAGATGCAGAAAGTCGTATCGGAATTTGCAGAGAATGCGAATGGCCAGGAGGCACTCATCGCAAAGAACCAGGTGCTCACGAGCAGTATCGAGAAACAGAGGGAACAGCTTGAGGCATCCAAGAAAGCCTTGGCAGAGGCTGCGGAAAAATACGGAGAAAATGCCACGGAGACCTTAAAGTGGCAGCAGGTGGTGAACCGTTCCGAGACTGAACTCAATAAGCTGGAAAATGAGCTGAAGCAGAACAATACCGCCCTGGATGAGATGGAACAGGGGCTGCGGGATGTGGAAACCGGTATGGAGGTCAAGGCTGGAGCAGAGTATGAGCGTCAATTGAGTGAGATCGACACGGCATTGCAGACCCTGGGGACGGAGATGCAGAAAGTCACATCCAGGTACGCGGAAAATGCGAATGGCCAGGAAGCACTCCTCGCAAAGAACAAAGTCTTGAACACTTCTATCGAGACTCAGAAGCGGAAGCTGGAGGCCTGCAAGAAGGCCCTGGCGGATGCTTCCCGGGAATTCGGGGAAGGGTCCACGCAGGCCATGAAGATGCAGCAGGCAGTGAACCGTTCCGAGACTGAACTCAATAAGCTGGAAAATGAGCTGAAGCAGAACAGTACAGCCCTGGATGAGATGGACCGGGGCCTTCGCGATGTAGAGACTGGTATGGTGGATATGGCGAAAGCAGCAGGAAAAGCCAAGCGGGAGAGTAGCTCTTTCGGGGACAGCTTAAAAGCCAGCATCCTGGGGAACGGGATCGTGGAAGGGGTGAAGGGCATCTATTCCGCTATCTCCGGCCTTATGGAAGAAACAAAGGAATACCGGAAGATCATGTCCAGCCTGGAGGTGTCCAGCAAGAAAGCCGGGTACAGCACGAAAGAGACCACGGAGAGCTATAAGACACTTTACGGGGTGCTGGGGGATGACCAGACCGCAGCGACCACCACAGCGAACCTGCAGGCCCTAGGCCTGAGTCAGGATAAGCTGACTCAGCTCATCAACGGTACGGTTGGCGCGTGGGCGAATTATGGGGATTCCATCCCCATCGATGGCCTGGCGGAAGCGATCAACGAGACGGCAAAAGTGGGGACCGTGACTGGTACCTTTGCAGATGTACTGAACTGGGCGGGGACCAGCGAAGACGCGTTCAATGAGCGCCTGGCAGCCTGCGGTTCCGAATCTGAGAGGACAAACCTCATCATGCAGGAGCTGGCCGATCAGGGACTGATGCAGGCTGGCAAGGCATGGCAGGCCCAGAACCAGGATCTGGTGGCCGCAAACCAGGCGGCTGCAGATTTTGATGCGAACATGGCACAGATGGCAGAACGGCTCTCTCCGGTGTCACTTGCCGTGCAGGAAGGCATCAACCGTATCCTGCAGAAGGTCCTGGAACTGACTGAGGACGCGGATTTTGAGAAAGTAGGGGACGCCATAGACAGTGCCTTTGATTTCCTCGTGGAGGAAGTCGTCCCGGCGGTGGTAGAGTTTATCGGTTTTTTGATCGATAACAAAGAATCCGTTGTTGGGGTCCTGGCAGCCATCGGCCTGGGCTTTGCTGCCTGGAAGCTATCATCCATGGCAGTCCTGAATCCTATCGGCCTGATCATCGGCCTGGTCATATCTTTAGTCGGCATCCTGACCACCCTCTGGAACACGAATGACAAGTTACGGAATTGGGTGGATGAGCACGTAGAAAAGATGAAAGAGAAGGTCGGGGGCGCTGTAGAGAGCGTGAAAGGGTTCTTCAAAGATCTCAAAGAAAAGACCGTGGGAAGTTTCGAGAGCATGGCGGAGAAAGTCTCGGGCAAGGTATCGGAGATCAAGGAGGACACCGTGGACGGATTTGGGAACATGGTGGATAAGACAAAAGAAAAGGCCGGAGACATCAAAGACAACGTGGTGGACGGCTTTGAGAACGCGAAGGAGTATATCACATCCCTGCCGGGCCAGGCAAAGGAATGGGGGAAGGACTTCATCAAAGGGCTTGTAGACGGCATCAAGGAAAGGGTAGCCAGTGTGAAGGACGCCGTAAAGGATGTGGCCAATACGATCGCGTCCCACCTGCATTTTTCCGTGCCGGATGAGGGACCGCTCACCAGTGCACCTGAATGGATGCCGGATATGATAGGCCTCATGACAAAAGGCTTAAAAGACAGCCGTCCGGAGCTGATGCGTGCCGTCCGGGAATTGGCCAGTGACATGCAGGGTACTATGGACCTGGGAAAGAACACCATGACCTACAGCGCACAGGTCAGCCAGCCGGTATACATCTATAACACTGTAGATCTGGACGGAGAACCCATCTACCGGAAGACAGAGCAGTATATTGGAAACAAACAGAGGAGCAGGATGGTGGTGAGAGGAAGATGAGATATGGATATGACTTAGAATATGCCGGGGTCCGGGCGGAGAGCCTGGGGATCTATGTGGTGCGGAGGCCGGATATACCGGCCCCGGAGTATGATATGGAGGCCATCGTCATCCCTGGAAGGGACGGCGTGCTCCATAAGGATAACCATAGGTATCATCCCATAGAGATCACGATCGAGTTCAATTACCTGGAAAAGCCGGAAGCCTGGGCAGAAAAATGGAGGCATGTCAAGCGGTGGCTGTCCGCCCGGAATGCACGATTGTGCCTGTCGGATGACGCGGACTATTTTTATCACGTGTATGCGGTACGCCTGGAGACCAATGCCAGGACTGCGTGGGAGCTGGGAACGTTCAGTGCGGTCTTTTCCTGTGATCCGTACCAGTATCTGAAAACAGGAGAGATGGAACAGGAGCAGGATCTGGCGGATGCTGACCTTCTGGCTGCGGACGGAAGTCCGATCCTCGAAACGGGCGGCGAGCAGATCCTGACGACCTGTCGGATGGCGGTACTGCAGAACCCCTTTGACGGATGCTGCCCGCTCTTCCGGATCACCGGGGAGGGGACCTGCAGTTTTTCCGTGAACGGGAACTGGATGGAGGCGGCGGTCGACGAGGAGATCTTTATCGATACCGAGCGGGAAGCTGCCTACACACCAAAAGGAGAGCTGGCCGGCCGGAAGGTGTCGGGAGATTACCGTGCCATGCGCTTCCTGCCGGGACACAATGAACTGACGACCAGCGGAGATTTTACGATATACATCACACCGAGGTGGAGAGAAGTATGATACAGATCTATGAGGCCGCAAACCAGGCCTATGAAAAGAATGGAGACGCTGTCCTGCACCCTTTATCATGTACGGTGTCAGAAGTCCTGAAGGGGACCTGGGAGATGTCCTTGCAGAACCCTTATGATGAGAACGCGGGCCTGATCAGATCCGGAGCTGTCATCAAGGCAGATACCAACATTGGGAAAGGGCAGCTGTTCCGTATATATAAACACGAAAGATCAGAGAATGGCGTGAACGCCTCGGCCTACCCGATCTTCTTTGATGCGGGGAAAAATACAGCCATCCTGGACAAACGCCCCACCAACAAGACCGGGGATGAGGCACTGCAGATCTTGACCCAGGGGACGCCGTACACGGCCGAGTCTGACATCCGGAGCGCACGCACGGCCTATTACCAGAAGGTGAACCTGATGGAAGCCCTGTGCGGGGAGGATGAGAACAGTTTCATCAACCGCTGGGGAGGGGAACCCATCTATGACAACTACCACGTGACGATCAACAGCCGTGCGGGCGGGGATCATGGAGCCAGAGCAGCCTTCGGCTATAACCTGCAGGGGATCACAGAGCACGTCCGTTTTGATGACGTGGTGACCCGCATCATCCCGGAAGCTTACAATGGCTATATGCTGGAAGGGGAGAGGCCATGGGTGGACAGCCCGAACATAAAGAAATACCCCATCGTCTATACCAAAGTGGTCCAGTACAGTGAGATCAAGCTGCAGGAGGACTGCACCGGTGAGGATGAGACCGGATATCCGGATCTGGAGAGCCTGCAGAAAGCGTTAAAGGAACGGGCGCTACAGGACTTCGAGGCGGGCATCGATAAGCCGGAGGTGTCCTATGATATCGAATTCTTTCCTCTAGAGGACACGGTGGAATATGAGGACCTGAAAGACCTGGTGCAGATCGGCCTGGGAGATAGTGTGGAGTGCGAGAACAAAGGACTTGACATCATCACGAAAGGGAGGGCGACCAGCCTGACCTACGACTGCATTCGGGAGAAGGTATCCGCCCTGCATGTGGGGGACATCGAGAGCAGCTATTTTGACGATATGTCCCTGGTCATGCAGGCGGCCGCGGATGCGATCACCAAAGAGGGAGGCCTCAAAGGAGAAAAGATCATAGGGATCATGAACGCAGCCGTCACCCAGCTGCGGGCGCAGCGTACCCAGGCGAAAAAGCTGGACGTGGTGGCCATGCTCTGTGAAGACACGGACCCGGAGAGTGAGAACTATGGGGCTATGTGCATCGGGACGAAAGGGTTCATGATCGCGTCGGAGCGTACCGCAGATGGAAAGGACTGGGACTGGAGGACATTTGGGACAGGCTATGGGTTCGTCGCGGACTGTATCGTGGCCGGCCTTTTGGCATCCAGGAACTACAACGAGGAGACTGGGGAAGGGTTCTATATCAACCTGGATACCGGGGAGGCCTCCATGAACAATGCCCATTTAAAGGGAGAGATAGAGTCAAAAAGAGACGGATATGGATTGTACGTGAGTATCACACCGGGGGCAGTAAGCCTCTTATCCGATTATAACGGTAAAAAGGTTAGCGTTTTTAGGATGAGTGGCGGCACAACATTAGACGAAGAGACCGGAGAGCTGAGGGGTGTCAGCCCCTATATCACATTAGGACCTAAGAGCAGTTCTTTTGCGATACAGTTTTCGGATAGTATATTGAACGCCTGGCGGTTTGGCAAAGACGGGATCGGGGACAAGAACACTTATATCAAAGGCGGAAAGACCGGACGGATCGAATTTTCGGATGGCACATATCTGGATGTAGAGAACGGATGGGTGTCCGGAGGAAAGACAAAAGAGGGGGAATTCTAATGGCACTGCTCATCAGCAACATGTACTTAGAACGGGGGCAGATGACGGACAATGCCCAGTACATCGCGGACTATCTGACCGGGAATGGCTGGACCCAGAATGCGGTGGCGGGGATCCTGGGGAACATGGAGCAGGAATCCACCATGAATCCAGGACTGTGGCAGGACCTCAAATATGAGAACATGTCTGGAGGGTACGGTCTGGTGCAGTGGACGCCGGCAACGGAATATACCTCCTGGGCTGACCGGAACGGCTACCCCTGGGGTGGAGACACCAGCAGTCCGACCGTTTACGTGAACGGCCAGCTGGAACGGATCTTGTGGGAAGTCCGGTATGACCAGCAGTGGATCGCCACGTCAGCCTTTCCTTTTTCATTTACCGCTTTTACCCAGTCCGGGGAAGCTCCGGAATATCTGGCAGAAGCTTTTATGAAGAACTATGAGAGACCCGGGATCCCGGAGCTGGAAAAGAGAAAACAGAATGCCAGGTACTGGTTTGAAAACCTGCAATACGGCGGGAGCCGGCTGGAAGATGTGGTGCAGTTAGTGCTCAGCCGTGTAGGGAAGAACACCTATTCCCAGGACGGCGGCCTGCGGCAGCGCGTCTTCGACGAACCGAATGGATACTCGGACTGCTCTTCCCTGATGTGGAAGGCGTTCGAGCGGGGGGCCGGTATCCAGATCGGCACCTGGACCGGGGACCAGATGGGTCATGGGGAGCTGGTATGGCATAACCCGGCCTATGAAGATGTGTTCTCTCTGGAGATGCAGAAAGAGTCCGGTGCAAAACGCGGGGACCTGGTGTTCTGGGGGCCGAACGATGACCCGGGAAGTTCGTCCCATGTGGAGATGTACCTGGGGGATGATCAGTTCGTGGGCCACGGCTCCGGGATCGGCCCCAGGGTAAAGACAGCCAGTGCTTATACCCACAGCGGAAAGCTTGTGGAGGTGCGCCGGTATTTACAGGGCGGGGCACCCCCGAAGCCGCCGGATCCGCCGCCTCCCACAGGGGTATATCTGGTCCGGTGGATCCCGGGAAGAAAGGAGTGAGGAGATGGTAGAACATGTGATGCCGGTGTACTTCCTCCGGGAGGGGATACAGGCAAGGCTTTGTATGGTGCAGGATGACCGCGGACGGGAAGCCTGCTTCCAGGTGCGGGATATGATCCTTGCGGAGGGGCTGGGCGCGAAGATCTATATCGAGAAGCCCAGCGGCCTGTCCTGCTGGAGGGAGGCCGAGATACATGGGAATGAAGTGTACGCCGAGATCACGCCGCAGATGCTGGCGGAGACCGGGACCTGCCTGGGACAGGTCCAGCTGTACCGGGAACAGGAAAGGGTCACGAGCTTTTTGTTCCGCCTGGAGGTGCAGAAGTCCCTGGTGGACAGTTCGGTGGAGAGCAAGGATGAGCTCACCGTCCTGGAAAGACTGATCCAAGAGGCAGAAGCAGTCATCCAGAGAGCAGAGAAGGCCGGGGAGGCTGCCCAGACCGCAGCGGAAAAGGCTGAGACCTCTGCAGAGAGAGCCGACACGGCAGCCGGAAATGCCCAGACAGCGGCAGAAAAGGCTGACACAGCATCCGAAGAGGCCAATACGGCAGCGGAAAGAGCCGATACGGCATCTGAAGGAGCGGGTACGGCAGCAGGAAATGCAGAGACTGCAGCAAAAAGAGCAGAAGCAGTCTACGAAAAGTTAAAAGACTTCAGTGCGGAGGCCGTGGATAACGAGATCCAGGAGATCCAGGCAGCACTGGGAAATACGATCATAGTGGAGGGATAGATATGGCAGTAAAAACAATGCAGGCCATCATAAATGGCCAGACCGTGACGCTGACAAAGAACAGTGAATCTGGAAAATGGGAAGCGACCATCACCGCTCCCAACAGGTCCAGTTATAACCAGTCCGGGCATTATTACCCGGTCACTGTAAAAGCAACGGATGATGCAGGAAACGTGACGACCGTAGATGCGTCCGACACGACCCTGGGGAGCAAACTGAGGCTCACCGTAAAAGAAAAGGTAGCGCCCATCATCACCATCACGGCACCGACCGCAGGGGCATACCTGTCCAACAATACGCCGACGATCTCATTCAAGGTGACGGATGACGATTCCGGCGTCAATCCGGATACCATCAAGGTGACCATCGACAGCGGCACGCCTGTTACAGCCGGCATCACAAAGACACAGGTCACAGGCGGATATGAATGTACCTTCAAGCCGACAGCCGCCTTGTCTGACGGCAGCCACACCATCAAGGTGGATGCGATGGATCATGACGGCAACGCAGCCGCACAGAAGAGTGTGACCTTCAAGATCGATACCATTCCGCCGACCCTGAGCATCACAAGCCCGGCCGAAGGCTTGAAGACCAATCAGGCAGCCTGCACCGTGGCCGGTAAGACCAATGATGTCACATCCAGCCCGTGCACCGTGACCATCAAGCTCAACAGCGGCAGCGCAGAAGCGGTGACCGTGAACGAGGACGGTACCTTCAGCAAGGCATTGACCTTGGCCGCAGGAACCAATACGATAACGGTCGTGGCTACGGATAAGGCCGGAAAACAGGCGACTGTCACAAGGACTGTCATCCTGGATACTACTGCACCGAGGATCACGGATGTGGTGCTCACGCCGAACCCGGTAGATGCTGGAAAGACCTTCATCATCAGCGTCACCGTAACGGACTGATATGGTCGCGCGCCTCGAGGGAAAGGTCGACGGCAGGGATGTAGCGTTTGTGAGGAAACATGGGGACGTGTGGGAAGCCATCGTCCCCGCTGACCTGGATGGGACCTATATCGTGGAGCTCACGGCATGGGATGATGCGGGAAACTACTGCTTCGTCCTCAAGTGGCTGCTCATGTTTGATCCGTCCAGCCTCTGCGCGCACCTGATCCCTTGCCCTTATCAGGCAGAGGTGGTGCCGCCGCTCTTTTACGCGGAATTGTTACAGCCAGCATGCGGAAGGAGGTAAAAAATGGCCATGAGATATGAGATGGATACCGGCGAGACCAGGATGGTGCAGATTGTGATACACAGTATCCACCACCATCCGTTCCGGATCCTGGCAGCGAGATATGAGCTGTCTGAGAAGTATACGGGAGAGATTCTGGAGAGCGGGGAAGCAGACATCGAGAAGCATGTGCTGCGGGCCATGGTGAAGCCGCCGGGACCGGGGATGTATCTGTTAAAGTATATCTACCAGATCGGCATGGAGACATTTGTCGAATGCGTGGAGGTGAAGGTAAAATCTTGCTGAACATCAAGATCACAGACGTAAAGCTGACCCCGCAGACCGTGACCGTTTCCGGTACCTTCCAGATATCGGTGACAGCAGAGGATATCTTGTTCCCGGTGGAAGAAGCAGCAGGGGACATGCTGCAGGACGCAGCGGGGAACGCCATAGAATATGTGCCGCATTGAGGCGCAGGAAGTCAGGAGGAAAAGAAATGGCAGAAGTAAAAGGAAAGAAGATCAAAGAGCTGGAAGAACAGAAAAGCATCCAGCTTTCGGATGACATCATCATAGAGACGGACCCGGAGACTGGGGACCCCAAGACCGGAAGGACGAAGATCGGGGCCTTGTTCCTGGCCCTCCATCCCATCGGGAGCATCTATCTGTCCACTGCGGCAACGAACCCGGGGAGTATCTTTGGGGGGACCTGGACCGCCTGGGGGGCAGGGAGAGTGCCGGTGGGGATCAGTGCATCTGATGAGGATTTCAAGACGGCAGAAAAGACCGGGGGAGCCAAGGACCATAAGCATACGACTGCGGGCCATAAGCTGACCACGGCAGAAATGCCGTCCCATAAACATGATATCGTGTTCAGTGGGACAAAGCTGGACTGTGCCGTGGCTTATTCCGGTATCAACGGACCGGATTACTGGAGGCTGAGCCCGGCGCTGAGCACAGAGGTGACTGGGGAAAAATCCCTTACTATCGGGAACACAGGAAGCGGCGGAAGCCATGGACACGGAGATACCGGATCCACGAACGCACTGCCGCCGTACATCACCTGTTATATGTGGAAACGGACCGCGTAAAAGGAGGGCCGGGCAGATGACGGAATGGGGAGTCTTCGGCGTGATCACCGCCCTGGCAGCGTTCGGGGTGTCGATCGTGACGCCGATCATCAAGCTCAATACATCGATCGTGCGGCTCATCGACCGTCTGAACCGTCTGGATGAAGGGGTAGATGAGCTGACGGAAAAAAATCAAAAATCCCATGGAAGGATGTGGGACCATATGGAGGAACAGGATGGGAAACTGAACGACCATGAGATGAGGATAACGATCTTAGAAGAGAAGGAGAAATAAAATGGATTTAAATTTTTTAATGGATCATATCAACCCTGTGATCTTAGGTATCTGCCTGCTGGTGGGCTATGTGATCAAGACCGCGATACCGGCGATCAAAAACAGGTATATCCCACTTGCCGCTCTTACGATGGGGACTATTATTGCAATCCTCATAAACATGAGCAGCGGCATTAATGCAGAGGTAATTCTGGGCGGTATGATCTCCGGTCTGGCCAGCACAGGCTTTTATGAGATGCTGCGGAACTTGTTGAAAAAAGACGGGAAGAAAGAAACGGAAGAAGGACCAGAGGGCGAGTGATCGTCCTCTTCTGAGTAGAAAGGAAAAGAAATGGGTGTATTGATCATGGGAAGAGCATCTGCCACGGCAGAGCAGATGCGCAGATATATCAAGAGCAGAAACCCCAGTGTGGAGCCGTCCGTACTGGATATGATACCGCTGTATCTGGAAGAAGGAGAATCGGAGGGAGTAAAAGGTGATATCGCCTTTGCACAATCCTGTCTGGAGACTGGGGATTTTACCTTCGCCGGGTCTGCAGTCAGCCTAAAACAGAACAATTTCTGTGGGATGGGAGTGACCGCCACCGGAATGAAAGGGAACAATTTCCCCAGTCCACGGCTGGGGATCCGTGCGCAGGTCCAGCACCTAAAAGCCTATGCCTGTGACCAGCCATTAAAACAGGGATGCGTAGACCCACGCTTCCACTTCGTAAAACGCGGGATGGCTGAATATGTGGAGTGGCTGGGGATACAGGAGAACCCAAACCATACAGGATGGGCGGCAGGCAAAGGATACGGGGAGAAGATACTGAAGATACATCAGGAAATCTTAAATGTAGAAAGTGAGGAAAAAGGAATGAAGATCAATGTACATGCAGGACATAACTTTAAGGTTCCGGGAGCGTCCGGTATATTTTCCGAAACATCAGAGGACCGAAAGGTGAAAGACCTGGTGATCCGTAAACTGCAGGCGGCAGGCCATACAGTCTATGACTGTACGGATGAAAGCTCCGGAACTGTGAACGGCAATCTTGCCGCGATCGTGGCGAACTGTAATGCGCATGCTGTGGATCTGGATGTGTCCATCCATTTCAACTGCTACAATGGACAGGCACATGGAACAGAGGTATTTATCTATAACTGGGGCTCTGCCGCCGAATCCTATGCTCAGAGGATCGCAGACCGGATCGGGGAACTGGGATACACAAAAAGGGGAGGAGGAGTAAAAACAAATCCCAGTCTTTATGTGCTGCGGCATACGGTCAGCCCAGCCCTGTTGATTGAGTGCTGTTTTTGTGATAATACGAATGATGCCGCAAAGTATACAGCAGAGAGGATGGCAAATGCCATTGTAGCCGGTATTACAGGCAGTGCAATGTCCGGGAATACTCCATCTGGTAATACCAAAAACTGGCTGTCCAGGGGCGATACAGGGACAGCGGTAACAGCATGGCAGAAAATTTTGAACACATTCGGCAGCGGTGTAAATGTTGATGGAGATTTCGGGCCAGACACAGAGGCACAGACTATCCGGGTGCAGCGCCTTGTGGGTGTTAATCCGGATGGATGTGTTGGAGAGAAGACAAAATCTGCAGTATCTGCATATCTCAAAAAGAACAACTGGATACAGGTAAGGGATGGCCGCTGGTGGTACCGTCATGCAGACGGCGGATATGTGAAAAATGATTGGGAAAAGATTGGCGGGGTATGGTTCTTCTTTGACGGTAGCGGTTGGATGAAAACAGGCTGGATCGAATGGAAAAAGAACTGGTACTACCTGAAAGCCAATGGAGCAATGGCGGCAGATGAGCTGGTAAGGACCGGGGGCAAAGTCTACTATGTAGACAAGTCCGGAAAGATGTGCTACACGGACAAAACGGGAGCGCTCAGATAAAAAACAGAACATAGATATCTTATCACTACAAAATAAAACGAAAGGATGATTTTATGTTAGTAGAGATCAAGAAAATGAACAAGGAAGAAGTAACAGTTGTCACGAGCCTCGATGTAGCGGAGACATTTGAAAAAAATCATCGTGATGTAATGGAGTCTATAAGGAATATAGGAGAAGCTATAAGTACAGCGGAATTTTCCGCTCTATTCTATTTAGATTCTTATAAAGCCTCTAATGGAAAAACAAATCCCATGTATCTTATGACAAGAGATGGATTCACCTTGTTGGCTATGGGATACAATGGCGATAAGGCCATGAAATTTAAACTTGCGTATATCAAACAGTTTAATGAAATGGAAAAAGTATTGATCGGCAAACAGAAAGAGCGCGAGAAAGGCATTGCTGTCAGGCAGGCTCTGACGAATGCTTTACAGCAGTCACAGGAAAATGAACGGATGCACGGGCATGCTTATTCCACATATACGAATATCGTATATAAGGCGGTATTCGGAAAAGACGCAAAACGTCTCCGCGAAGAATATGGCATATCCAAAAAGGAGAATCTTCGGGAATGTTTTAGCGAGGAAGAACGGAAGGCTGTACAATCAGTTGAAATGATCGTGAGTGGTTTGGTGAACTGCGGGTGGGGATATGAACAGATCAAGGAGTTCGTGATGAACCAGAATCTAAAAATGCTGGCAGCCTGATACGTGGACAAGTCTGGTAAGATGTGCTATACTGATAAAACAGGAGCACTACTGTAACTATCAACGCACAGAGTGCCACTGTAAAACGCTGTAAGGTCTCGGTTTCTCCACCGGGGCCTTTTAAGTGCCATAAATGAAGAGACTATACATAAAGTATAGCCTCTAGATAAAGAAGGAAATGGTGGATATATTACCAGTTTTTAATGATAACGCGTGGAGTCTCTGATGTCAAGTGCAAAATGACAGACTGTACCCGAATGGCCGACTTTAAATGGTTTTGTCAATATAATTACACACATCAACCCAAAAGGATCCCTCCAGGGTCTTTAATCATACAGATTATCTAGTTTTTTGTGCGCTCGATACAACAAAGTTCCGACAGAGGTTATCGTGGAATGATGTTGTTCTGCAATTTCCTTATATGATTTGCCAGAAATTTTTTCTGACAAAAAGATACGCTCAAGCCTACTCAATACAGATAAGTCGCAATCTGTATATTTGGTATAGTCAATATTTTGCCTACGATGTATATAGAGATTTGGCTGTGGGGTATCAAGCTTTTTACGGGCTTTCAAAAGCAGAGCATTTATATTTTGTCTGCAACAATTCAACTGTTGTGATATTTCAACAGTTGAAAGACCTTGCATTTTCAATATCAAAGTTTCACGTTCCCGAATTGTTAAAATGGATAAGTCTGAATCCGCATATTTAGTATAGTCGACGCGTGCCGGCATGACGTTTGATACCTCCTACTATTCATTGTCATTACCTCTGCCCTATATTGTAAATGGGCCGTCAACAGTTGTCAAGAAGCACAAAAAGGCCGGCACCATTACAGCACCGGCCAACAAGTCGAATCGGAGGTTATCCATACCTCTGGTTACATCGACATTTAATCCTGATCGTTTTCGTTAATGACACGTTTGCAATTGGCTGGAGGCAGTTGTGCTGCAGTACCAGCGTGACCACAGGCTTACCGTGGATGGTATTGCAGGGCACGATACCTTTATGGTCTTAATTGCTAAATAACTGGTCGAAAAGTTTTTATAAGGGATTTCCCCGGACTAAGCCGGGGAAAGTATTTAATCACAAACAGGGTTTTCAATTAAAGTCGCAACGATAAAGTCATGTTTGTGTCCTGCGTCCATAGAGGTACATCCTTTAATAAGATGTACGTGTTTTCCACAACCGACATCAATTGCCGGTGAGGATGTGCCGCAAAATTCATGGGTATGGCCATTACAAGAATCGGTTTGAAATTTTACTTCATGCACGTGGCTACCATCACAGGGAATTGCTTCGCTGGACACTGTAGCAAACCGATGGTTATGAGCATATTCACAGCACCCGGAAATCTTAACGCTTCCGGTCACTTCGTGAACGTGTTGTTTTGGAGGACAAGGCCTTTTCATATCTTCATTCATAATTTTTCCCTCATGATTGATAATTGTAGATGTTACAATGTTATATTATGCTTAATGAAGAAAAACGTACCCCCAATTTTTAAATATTAAGCAGCCGACACCATTATAATGCCGGCCATAAAAAAGAGAAGAGCGAACCATTAAGTTCTATTTATAATATGAGATAAGCCTGCTATAAAATACCGATAAGGTCAATAAATGATAAGAAATTTAATGCGGAGCAGGAAGCAAGCTGATACGCAAAATGACCGGTACCATTATAATGCCGGCCATTCCGCGACTAAGAAACTTATTGATACTTTTGGTTGCAAATAAATATTACAACATAATTGGAATTAGAGCAATAGATAATCGTGGACAGTTTTCGACATTAATCCTCTTTTAGCAGCCCACGTTCGTGTGCTTCTTTTACCATACGTTCGTACAATTCCTCTGACGGCTCAAAATTTTCCAGATCCGGTTCAGTATCTATTTCTTTTGGATTTCCTGCAGCCTCATTCCTGACACGCTGGCATATCCATTCAAGAAATCCTGGGTCCTGTTCAAATTCTGGATTAGCCTCAAAATCTGGGTCATATGTTTTCTTTCTGTTTGACATTTTCATCACCTCCGAAAATAAGTTTAATATCGGAGGTGATAATAATGCTACTGGTAAATAATGGAAGTTATGCGGATGCGTGCGGCCCATATCGGTATCCCCTGGGTCGCTCATCTGGATGCATCTTATAATATAGGTAGAGGGCGTACTATACTTTTGAGCTGTTTTGACCAGTGAAAAAAGTATTATTTTTTTCAAATAATCCCCTTTTTGTCCCCTTTTTCGGCTTTCGGACATTTTGTAACGCTTGAAACCCGCATGGTTGGTGGGTTTTGACTAAAAAATATAGTTTTTAAAACTATTTGTAAATGGATTTTTCCGAAAACAGCAGAAATCCCCGGCAAACGCTTGCCTGCCCCGGGGAGCTGTGTTATATTGTAGGAACAGGTGTTTTGATACATGGAGATAGAAAGTACAAAATGTGCTTTCTATTGTTGATTTATGGAGGTACATTTATGAGTATATATGACACTTTGAATCCGCAGCAGAAGGAAGCAGTCCTTCACACAGAGGGGCCGGTGCTGATCCTGGCCGGAGCGGGCTCAGGAAAGACCAGGGTGCTGACCCACAGGATCGCCTATCTGATCGAGGAAAAGGGTGTGAATCCGTGGAATATCATGGCGATCACATTTACCAATAAGGCGGCAGGTGAGATGCGCGAGCGTGTGGATAAAATCGTGGGATTCGGTTCTGAGAGTATCTGGGTCTCCACCTTCCATTCAAGCTGTGTGCGTATTTTGCGAAGATATATAGACAGGCTGGGATTTGACCACAATTTTACCATTTATGATACAGATGACCAGAAAAGTCTGATGAAGGATATCTGCAAACGTCTGCAGATCGATACGAAGGTACATAAGGAGAGGGCCATACTTTCCGCCATTTCTTCGGCAAAGGATGAACTGGTGACGCCGGAGGAATATGAGCTGAACAATATGTCTGATTTCGGCAAGAAAAAGATTGCCCAGGCATACAAGGAATACCAGAAAGAGCTGAGAAAAAACAACGCACTTGATTTTGACGATCTGATCGTGAAGACAGTGGAGCTGTTCCAGGCATGTCCGGATGTGCTGGACTATTACCAGGAGCGTTTCCGTTATATTATGGTGGATGAGTATCAGGATACCAATACGGCACAGTTTAAATTTGTAAGCCTTCTGGCAAGTAAATATAAGAATCTGTGCGTAGTGGGCGATGATGACCAGTCTATCTATAAATTCAGGGGTGCAAATATCGGAAATATCCTTGGATTTGAGAAAGTATTTTCTGATGCAAAGGTGATCAAACTGGAACAGAATTACCGTTCTACCCAGAATATCCTCAATTCTGCCAATGAGGTGATACATAATAATATAGGAAGAAAAGAGAAATCCCTGTGGACAGACAATGAGGAAGGTTCCCTGGTGCATTACAGGCAGTTTATGAATGCATATGAGGAGGCCGAATTCATTGCGGGAGATATCAGCAGGAAAGTGCGGGAAGCAGACTGCCAGTATAAAGACTGTGCCATTTTGTACAGAACCAATGCCCAGTCACGTCTTTTCGAGGAAAAATTCCTTATGGCAAATATTCCGTACAAACTGGTGGGAGGCGTCAACTTCTATGCCAGAAAGGAGATCAAGGACCTGCTGGCTTACCTGAAGACTGTGGACAACGCCAGAGATGATCTGGCTGTGCGCCGTATCATCAATGTGCCGAAACGCGGAATCGGGGCAACCACTCTTGCAAAGGTGCAGGATTACGCCTCTGAGCACGACATGAGCTTTTACGATGCTTTGAAAGAAGCAGAGAATATTCCTACCCTTGGAAGGGCAGCCGCCAAAATCGAACCCTTTGTCACATTTGTCCAGAGCCTCAGAAGTAAGACGGAGTATTTTTCACCGTCAGAGCTGCTCAATGATATTATTGAGGAGACAGGATATGTGATGGAGTTAAAGGCAGAGGGCACAGAGGAAGCAGACGCAAGGATTGAAAATATCGATGAGTTGATCACAAAGATTGTTTCCTATGAGGAGGAAAATGAAGATCCCACACTCAGCGGATTCTTGGAAGAGGTTGCCCTGATCGCCGATATTGACACAGTGGACGGGGATGGAAACCAGGTGCTTCTTATGACGCTGCACAGTGCGAAGGGTCTGGAATTTCCTTATGTATATCTGGCCGGCATGGAGGATGGTATTTTCCCGAGTTATATGACCATCACGGCAGATGACCCGGCAGAGCTGGAGGAGGAGCGCAGGCTTTGTTATGTGGGTATCACAAGGGCCATGAAGGATCTGACGCTGACCTGTGCGCAGCAGAGAATGATACGCGGTGAGACACAGTACAATAAGCCCTCCCGTTTTATCCGGGAGATACCAAGGGAACTGGTGGACCTGGGAAGAGACTTTAAAGAGCAGAAGATCAAGGAGATTCCGCTTCCCAATACGATGAAGCAGATGAAACAGGCGTTTAAGCAGCCTGCATTCATACCAAAGCAGTTTGAGGTGAAAAAATCAGCGGGGCTGTCTTACAATGTGGGTGACACGGTGAAGCATATCAAATTTGGTGTGGGTGTTGTGAAAAATATCGTGGAAGGCGGCCGAGACTATGAAGTGACCGTGGATTTCGACAAGTCAGGGACTAAGAAAATGTTTGCGTCATTTGCAAAACTGAAAAAAGTGGAATAAGATTTGAGAAATCTGCAGAAGCTGAATAGAAATAAAGTTACTGCTCACTCTGTGACCGGTACCGGGATAAATACTGTTCACTGCGTGCCCAGCAACACGCTTCGCGATGCACAGATATGGAGCATTCTGCTCCATATCGCGCTGGCTGTCTCGGGATTTTCATGCCTTCAGCCTGAAAACACCTTGCGGGACAGTGGCGTGTGAACAGTAACTCGGGATAAATCAATATGAAAATATTGAATAAAGGATAGTAAAATTTTGCCTATCGTGATATAATATTAAAAACAAGCCGAATGAAAGTTTTTTTACAGGAAACTATAATAAAGGAATTTGCAGTACATTCGGCAAAGACTGACAGACAGCCGGCAGCAACTCCGGAGAGTCGGGGCAGCAGTGCAGGATGTCATAAGTAAGAGAGGATGGTGCAGGCTATGAATCGTATTGAGGATTTAATCACAGCATTACAGAAGAAAGAAGAAGAAAAAAATAAGAATACCGTCTTATGGATTCTGGCTATCATCGGAGCAGTAGCTGCTGTTGCCGGAATAGCATATGCAGTATACCGTTTCTTCACTCCGGATTATCTGGAAGATTTTGAAGAGGACTTCGACGATGACTTCGATGATTATTTTGAAGACGATGACGAGGATGAAGACAAATAAAAAGAGTAATAGGGAGCTTCGGGAAACCGGAGCTTCTTTTTCTGTTAAACAATATCAGGAGGAACAGTTTTGAAAAAAGGAGAAATTTACGAAGGAATCATTGAAAAAGTAGACTTCCCCAACAAGGGACGTATCATCATAGACGGCAGGACCGTTACCGTAAAGAATGGCATTCCGGGCCAGAAGGTGCGGTTTTTGATTAATAAAAAGAGGGGAGACCGTCTGGAAGGACGACTTCTGGAGGTGCTGGAAAAATCTCCGCTGGAGAAACGCGAACCTGTCTGCAGCATTTTCCCGGCCTGCGGCGGCTGTATGTATCAGACCATGGAGTATGAAGACCAGCTTAATATGAAGGCAGAGCAGGTTAAAAATCTGCTGGACAAGGTGATTGTAAATGCCGGTCAGGTGGATGAGGACGGCAGCCCGGATTATATGTTTGAAGGGATTAAGGGAAGTCCCATGGAGTTTGCTTACAGAAATAAAATGGAGTTTTCCTTTGGTGATGAATACAAGGACGGCCCTCTGGCGCTGGGACTGCATAAGAAGGGAAGTACCTATGATGTGCTGAATGCTTATGACTGTAAGCTGGTGCACGAGGATATGACGAAGATTCTGCAGTGTGTGGGCGAGTATTTCCGGAGCAGGAATGTGAGTTATTATAAGAAGATGCAGCATGTGGGATATCTGCGCCACCTGCTTTTGAGAAGGGCCAATACAACCGGGGAGATTCTGGTGAATCTGGTAACTACAAGCCAGGAGGAACATGATCTGGAACCGCTGAAGGAAGAACTGCTGGCGCTGCCTTTGGAGGGGGAGATAGTGGGATTTCTCCATATTATCAATGACGCCCTCTCTGATATGGTGCAGAGCGATGAGACCAGGATACTGTATGGGAAGGATTATTTTTATGAGGAGATCCTGGGGCTTAAATTTAAAGTAACGCCGTTTTCTTTCTTCCAGCCGAATTCTTATGGGGCAGAGGTGCTGTATAATACGGCAAGGGAGTATATCGGGGATACGAAAGATATGACCGTGTTTGATCTGTACAGCGGAACAGGGACCATTTCACAGATACTTTCGCCGGTGGCGAAAAAGGTGATCGGGGTTGAAATCGTGGAGGAGGCTGTGCAGGCGGCGAAGGAGAATGCAGAGCTGAATGGAATTGACAACTGCCGGTTCATTGCTGGGGATGTGCTGAAGGTGATCGATGAGATCGAGGAGAAGCCCGACTTCATCGTGCTGGACCCGCCGAGAGACGGGATCCATCCTAAGGCGCTGCCGAAGATTGTGGAGTATGGGGTGGAGAAGATGGTTTATATATCTTGTAAGCCCAGTAGTTTGAGTAGGGATTTGGAAGTGTTTTTGAGGGAAGGGTATCGGGTGGAGAGGGTGTGTTGTGTGGATCAGTTTTGTCAGACGGTTCATGTTGAAACCGCCGTGTTGCTGGTGCGGAAACCTTGATTCTAGGCGGGTTTGCGGGATTATTTGGTGAAAATGAAGTTGTGTTTTTATGAAAATAGATATGAATAAGTTATCGTGGAAGTGGGGATGGGGTAACGCCGTGTGAGTTTATTAGGTAGTTAAAATGGGTTTTGCCGGGGAGTGAAAACGATTTGGCAAAACCCATACTTTTTAGCAAAAGGGATATTCCGAATAAAACCGAGCAGAGACTATTTTATTATGTGATCAGACGTAAATAGCTTTTTCTTTTGAGATAGTAAACAGTTGGATTGTGTGGTAAAATTAGGTTATCAGCCAAAGAAGGAGTTGAAAAATACTATGGATAATTATGAAGTATTAGAGGTCATTCATTCATCTAGGACAAGCGAAACAATTATTTTGAAAGTTAAAGAAAAAAATAAGCGAGTTTGTGATAAGGTTTACGCATTAAAATTAATTGGTTCGTTAAATAATAGATTTCAAAAGTTAATATTTAAGCGAGAAGTAGACGCTCTTAAGACATTAAATTCCTGTGATAATATTGTGAAAATTAGAGACTATATGTTAAATGCAGAGTTCAGAGGAAAAAATGATTGGGGTTTGATTTTATTAGACTTTGTTGATGGAATAAATCTAGAAGAATTAGACTTGAGTAGTTTTTCGCAGGTAGAAAAGTATGGACTCTGTTTGAAAATTTTAAAGGCTATTGAAGAAGCGCATAATAATAATGTTTTACATCGTGATATCAAGCCTTCTAATATCATGTATAATGTCGATACTGGCGATGTAAAAATCATTGATTTTGGAACAAGTAAAATAAAATCTATAGTAGAACAAGAGACAACCCTGCCTTTCTTTTCTCCAAATTTTTCAGCACCAGAAGTTGTTAAAGGGAATAGTACAACTGAGGCTAGTGATATTTATTCTTTAGGAGCAGTAATTTTTTATATTTTATTCGGAATGTTGCCTAATGGAACGGAAATGATCTGTAGAACAATGGATACTTTAGAGATTCCTGATAATTTAAAAAAATTAATTGCTCAAATGGTTGCGCAAGAACCAAAAGATAGATATCAAGATATTGGTTCGGTTATTGATATCATGGGGGATTTAATTGGAGATAATAGCCCTCAAAAAGATACATATTTATGTAGCATTGATGTTGACAAACTGAGATATTTGAAAAATATTTCGTTAATTGAAGCAAATACGAATATGACTCTTTTTACAAAATCATTTTTAAAAAGTCAATTTAAGGAATGTTCTGCTTTTTATAACCCAAATACAGATGTTTATATATTTTCTGGAAAGAAAATAGCCGTTGAATGTACATATGATGAAGAAAATCAATTATTTGTAGTAAATAAAATTATGTCTTTGTCTGTTGATAGAAGGATTAGTAATCAAAAAAGAGGGTTTACAATTAATGGAGTTGTTAAATTTATAGAAAATGGAAGACGTAATTATGTTGGAAGAAGTTTTGAAAGTGATAATGAAAAGCTGATTATACAATTTAGGAATAATAAAAATAGTAAAAGTGCGCTGCAAAAACAAGATGAGTTATTTGAAGAACTATTTGGAAAGTGGCAGGATGGCTTAGATGAATCCATGAGAAATGAAAAAGAACGAGTGGGGAGGGTGTCATATTCCGCTTTTAATATAGTAGATCAGCAATTACTTTTGACCGTTGAAGAATACAAAAATAATGATATCGATGGATTAGAAAATGATATGAACTATATCATTGAAGATGTGGATAGCAGAGGGAATTTTTTCTATTATGATATAGGAAATTATCATGGTGTAAGATATGATGAAGAGGAAACGGTTCTTGTTATAGATTTAGATAAAAAAGTACAAATGGGGAAATTGCGTCCTTTACTTAGAAAACAGCGTTCTGTGATGGAAGATTTTAGAGCTAATATAAGTGCATATAAGAGACAACATTATGCTATTCGTGCGTTACATGATGATAATTATTCTTCCAAAAATTTAAAAGATGTTTTACTTAATCTGGATGAGCCTACATACACACCATTTTTACAAAATATAAGGTTTAGCAAGGATAGCTTGAACTCATCTCAAAAAGAAGCAATACGAAAGGCGCTTTATTCAGATAGTATAAGCCTGATCCAAGGACCACCAGGTACAGGAAAAACAACGGTAATAAAAGAAATTGTGTGGCAAATTTTAACGCAAATAAATAAATTTGATGATACATCAAGGATTCTTATTGTATCTCAATCACATACAGCAGTGGATAATATTGTTGAGGGATTAGTTGATATAGATGAGGGAAAGTTAGATATTATTAGAATTGGGCGTGCAGAGAATATATCGACAAAAGTTGAAGAAACCTGTACTATGAATGCTATTAGAAAGAAGATGTTTATAGACATTAAAGAAAAATCTAATGAATATATTGAACAGCAAAATGCGTTATATGCAAATATTGTTGAGCAAAAATTATTAGATAGGTGGGAAAGAATTAAAGACATTCAGAAAGATTGGATTAATAGATGTAGTAATTTAGAAACCTTAGATTATCAAGTGATAAAAAGTGCTACGATTATTGCTGGAACATGTGTAGGATTTTTGTCAAACGATTTTGTCAAAGAATTAGATTTTGATTATGTAATTATCGATGAGGCGGCAAAAGCGACTACACCAGAATTATTAGTCTCTATCATTAAGTCAAAGAAGATTGTATTAGTAGGCGACCAGAATCAATTACCAGCTTATGCGGATCAAGATTTATCACCTATAATAGCTAAGTTGACGAAAGAACCTAAGTATAGATTATTTGATTTATTGTTTAATGTATTACCTGATACGCATAAGCAAATTTTGACAGTACAATATAGAATGAGACGAAATATTGGCAATTTGATTAGTCAAGTTTTCTATGAAGGAAAAATTGCAACAGAAGTCGATGATAAGAATAGAACACATCCGATAAAAAAATTTGAAGGAAAATCTATTATTTGGGTGGATACTTCAATGATGGATAGGAATGACGAAAGTAGACTTAAGGGCGGGTCTTTTTGTAACTATGTGGAAAATACTTTAGTCAAAAAATTGTTGGAATGTTTTAAAGGTGAAGGTGTACTTTCAGATTTGGATATTGGAATTATTACAGGCTATCGAGGACAAAAAGACTTGATTCGAAAATCTGTAAATAATAGTGGATATGACAGAATAGCTAAGGTAATTGATATTAATACACTAGATGCTTTTCAAGGAAGAGAAAACGATATCATCATATATAGTACAGTTAGGACTAAAAATTCAATTGGTTTTCAAAAAGAAAAAGAAAGGGTTAATGTTGCTTTCTCAAGAGCCAAGAATTTACTTATTATTTGTGGTGACATGGATTTCTTTTATAAGTTTGATGATCCGGATAATAAGTTTATTGAAATCATTGATTATATTTGTGAACATGATGATGAATGCCTTATCGTACCAGGAGGTGAAATATAGTGGATAAATTAATTGAATCCTTATCCAATATTAATGTGAGAAAAAATGATGGATATTTTTTTGTAAAACGTGATGAAATCTATGTTCCTATAATAAGAGCTGTATTGTCAATTACTAAACGTTCATTCTACTCTCTTCCATTGTTGGATGAGATAGTATTACGATTAATAAATGAAGGAATTCAGGAAATAGACGAATTGGTGAGGATATTAGGGATTGATAGAAAACTGTTAGAGGTAACACTTGCAGATTTGAGTGTGAAAGATATAGTTTACTGTACAACGAATCGCTGCAGTTTGTTAGCAAAAGGAAAACAGGCATTAAGAGAGTTAAGAACTATACAAAGACGGAAAGACACAGTTAAAAATATTTACCTAGATCCTATTAATCACAAAATAATCCTTGATTATGAAAATTATCAGTTCATTGATAAGGTTTATGTTAATGATAAAAAACTAGATGCAGATTTTGAAGTAAGTGACACAGAGATTTTTAAGGAAAATATCGATAATGTAAATAAAGTTTTTCTTGACGAAATGAACATTTACAATGATAAAACGAAAAGTGAACCGGATGAGCTATTAAGTATTGATGGTATAGAGAATGTCTATGTAAAATTTGTTCGAATCCCTATATATGTGTATGTCAGTTCTGGAGGAGTTGATATAGACATTATGGCTGTTAGCAAAAGGAACGATTCTTTACTTGCTTTATTTAAAAGTGAAATAATAGATCAGATTAGGAAAAAGAAAGTTTTGAAAACGGTTTTTGTGAAACATAGTTTGAGAAAGCCATTTTTAGGTCTAGATTTAGAAGAAAATGATAAACTTAAAGAAGGGCTGCAAAAGTATAAAAAGAATAAATCCGATAGAGATGAGTTAAAACAGATAATTGAAAAGGAAATATTTTCAGATAGAAAGTTAATGGATGAAGAATTTGATGTATTGATAAAATATTTTGCAGATAATTGTGAAAGTTATAAAATTGCGGTTTATCATTTAGATGATTGGGTGAAAAGCGAATGGTGTAGCAGAATTCTGTCAATTCTTAATGGGAAAAAATTGTCTGCAATAGGATATGAGGAATGTTATAATTTTAGAAAGACATTTTCTATTATTCAAAGAATGATACCGGAATATGCAAGAAATAAAGTGATTCATACAGATGCAGATAGCTATATGTCACTGGTATTTGATGAAAAGTATATAATATCAGGGATACCTAAAGATATAGAAATTATAGATAGCAATACACATATTCATAAAGTTGATTTTTATTTGCAAGTAATATAACAAATATGTAAGAAGTATTGCTGGGGATACGGAGGATTATTGATATGGAGTATAAAAGAAAACTTTCACCGCACGTTGAAACCGCCGTGCTTCTCGTGCGGAAATTTTGATTCTAGGCGGGGTTGCGGAATTTTTAGCAAGAAATGGAGTTCTGTTTTGGCGGAAGGTGAGATGGACAAGTATCTATGAAGAATATGATTACCTGGTGAGTATCATGGTAAGCTTTGCTACCGGTTCTTTCACAGAGGACGGAAGGCCGATGAGACATATGAATTATCTTTCCAATGCACTGAATACAGAATCACTTGAAAAATCCCCTGATTTCACAGCTGCCTTAAAGGAAAAGAATACACCTCCGATTTTGGTTGTGCAGCCGGAATACGGTGTTGTGCCATGGCAGATGCATTACCAGTACAGGGAATATTTTGACGATGTCAGATTTGTAATTGCACCCGGCTCCGGGCACAGCGTTTGGGGGGCAGAGTCCGGAAAAGATATTTTAGTACGCAATGGGGATGCTCTGTTTAAAGGGGAAGCAATCCCTGATGCATATACATCAGCGGAGAATCCGTTACCGCCTGTGCAAAATGAATCGGAACGATGAAAAAGAATCGGGAAATCAGAATGTAAATTCAAAAAATATGCCACTGTCGTGGGAAAGCCCTCCAGTCATTTGAGGGGGGCAGAAAAAATATTCGCGCAAGGGAGAGATAGGGATGAAATCTGTAATTATTTATTATTCTTATACAGGAAAAACGAGGGAACTGGCTGAAAAAACAGCACGGGATATAGATGCCGATTTGATTGAGATAAAGGAAAAAAGGAATCGTTCCGCTTTCAATGCTTATGTCTGTGGGTCTCTTGCCGCCAGAAGGCAGAAGAAAACAGAAATTAAAGAAGATACGTTTGATTTGTCTGAGTATGAAAAAGTGATTTTAGCGGTTCCGATCTGGGCAGGCTTTCCCTCCACACCTTTTAATAATATTCTGGAACTGCTCCCTGAAGGAAAAGAAATTGAACTGATTCTGACATCGGGAAGCGGAAATTCTAAGGGGAGTAAAGAAAAAACAATTTCACTTGCCAAACAAAAAAATATTAAAATCATAAAGTATACAGATGTAAAAACAACAAAGTAATCCGGCGGTACTGGCTTATATGCGGTAAGCCGTGTTTTAGAGATCATGATTTCAAGATGAATTTTTTCAGTAGTTACAAGTTTACATTTTGTGTTTTTTATAAATATTAAATTGTCAGTTCGGAAGAATAGAGATAATGGGGAATACGAGTATGGATTATTCGATGGATGAATTAATGGAAGCGAAAAGACAGATTGATTCAACTCTGCACAAGCTGAGAGAAACTATAAAAACGTTTGAAGCAAAAGAAAACGCTTCCCGGTATAAATCTCAGATCACATTGGCTAAGAGGCGCGTAAAGGCTTTTGAAATTGCCAATCATTTTATTGAGGATGAGATAGAAAGAAAATCGAAAAAATAGTTTGCAGTGAATTACTTTTCAACAGAATAAGATTATTTTAAAGCATCAGTCATGAATGATTGGTGCTTTTTATGTGTAAGCGCTTAATTTTCAGCCGTTGATAGAAAAATATCCGGTTACCTTTCGGTAATCGGAATACCTTGACAATTCACATATGATTTATGATTGATTTGTGCAAACAGGTGATATTTGCCACCTGCCAGAAATATTTTATCCAGGGAATAAAAATGTCCGGTCTGAAAGGCTGAGACATTCCCTGACAATCACAACTATAACAAGACAAAATGGAGGACAACTTAAATGAAATACAGAAACCCGATTATTTCCGGATACAATCCTGACCCGTCAATCTGCCGGGTAGGAGAGGATTACTATATTGTTAATTCATCGTTTGAATTTTATCCGGGAGTTCCCGTTTATCACAGCAGGAACCTTGTGAATTGGGAGCTTGAAGGGTATTGCCTTACAGAAGAATCTCAGCTTGATTTACATGGGTGCAGGCCTTCGGGAGGAATCTATGCACCTACAATCCGTTATCATCAGGGAACTTTTTTTATGACGACAACGAATACATCAGGTAAAGGGAATTTTATTGTACATACCACGGATATGAAAAAAGGATGGTCGGAGCCTGCCTGGGTAGATCAGGGGGGAATTGACCCGTCCCTGCTTTTTGATGATGACGGAACGGTGTATTTTGCGTCCACCAGTATGGACAGTGAAGGAAAAACCGGAATCTTCCTCTGCCAGGTAAATCCTTTTACCGGGGAACGGCTCACGGAGAGCGTGGTGATCAGCAGAGGATGCGGCGGCAGGTATGCGGAAGGCCCGCATCTTTATAAATGGTTTGGAAAATATTATCTCATGCTGGCTGAAGGCGGCACGGAATACGGACATATGGAAACTATACTGCGGTCAGACAGCCCTTACGGACCATTTGAGGCGTGCCCCCATAATCCAATACTCACTCACAGAGATGACATGAGGGAGGAGATTTACTGTACCGGCCATGCAGATATGATAGAGGACCACAATGGGAACTGGTGGCTGGTCTGTCTGGCAATCCGTCCATGTCAGGAGAAAAAAGACAGGGTACTGCTTCATAATCTGGGGCGTGAGACTTTTTTGACGCCGGTTGTGTGGACAGAAGACGGATGGCCTATTGTAGGGGAAAACGGTTTGATCTCACCGGAGATGGAAGGTCCCCTTCCCGGAGAAAGCCCGGCACCGGTCAATCGTAATTTTGCAGACGATTTTTCACAGGATAAGTTCAGCCTGCATTATAATTTCCTGAGGAATCCATCTATGGAGAATTATGTGAGGGATACTGCAAAGAGAAAACTGATTCTTAGAGGAACCAGTACAACCATCAATGAAATGGCAAGCCCAACCTGGATCGGTGTGCGGCAGAAAGGGTTTGAGACGGTATCCGTGGCAGATGTTTCATTGCTGGATGCAGTACAGGGAATGCGTGCAGGTCTTACTGCTTATTATAATGATTCCTATCACTATGAGATTTATCTGAGCAGAGAAATGGACAGATGGAAAGTTTGTTTGGCGAAACATATTCATGACATTTTTACAGTTACAGCAAGTGCGGAAATTCCTGCAGCAGAAAATGTTAAGCTGCGGATCGTATCAGATAAAACATATTACAGATTTTCTTATAGTCTGGACGGTGAAACATTTGTGGAACTGGGAAGCGGGCTGACGGTAGGCCTCTGCACAGAAAGTACGAGAAATATGACATTTACAGGCACTTACATTGGTATGTTTGCGGAAAATGGCTGTGCCGTATTTGAAAATTTTCATGTGAAGGTGCTGGATTATTGAAAAACAGAGATACTGCAGTTTCAGAAGCAGAGGGATGGTAGAATGCATAAATTACGGATTCATCCAAATAAGATAGCAGGAAAGATTAACAGAGAAATTTACGGGCATTTTTCGGAACATCTGGGGCGCTGTATTTACGGCGGGGTTTATGTGGGTGAGGATTCACCCATTGAAAATGTAAACGGAATGAGAACAGATGTAATCAATGCTTTGAAAGAAATAAATGTACCTGTATTAAGGTGGCCAGGCGGATGCTTCGCAGATGAATATCATTGGATGGACGGCATCGGCCCGAAAGAGAAACGAAAGAAGATGATCAATACACACTGGGGCGGTGTGGTGGAAGACAACAGCTTTGGAACACACGAGTATTTTGAACTTTGCCGCCAGCTTGGGTGCAGTGCATATGTCAACGGAAACCTGGGAAGCGGTACTGTAAGGGAAATGTCGGAGTGGGTAGAGTATATTACCTTCAAGGGATTGTCACCTATGGCACAGCTTCGTGAGGCGAATGGTTCCGAGGAAGCCTGGGATGTAAAGTTTTGGGGTGTGGGTAATGAAAACTGGGGATGCGGCGGCAATATGAACCCGGAATATTATGCAAATGAATACAGACGTTATCAGACCTATATCCGGGACTATAGAAATGACGGAGGCATTAAAAAAATCTGCTGCGGTCCAAATGCAGACGATTATACATGGACCAGAACGGTTCTGGACACCTGTTTCCGCAGCTCTGCGCCGGAACATCACGGGTTTATGGATGGTTTATCGCTTCATTATTATACCGTTCCCGGGGATGGGAAGGAAAAGGGAAGTGCTGTCTTTTTCAATGAAAAGGACTGGTACAGAACATTGAGCAAGACGTTGTATATGGAAGAACTGATTGAGCGGCATGGTCAGATTATGGATGAGTATGACCCGGATAAGAAGATCGGACTGATCATAGATGAGTGGGGAACCTGGTATGACTGTGAACCGAGTACAAATCCGGGATTTCTGTATCAGCAGAACACCATGCGTGATGCCCTTGTTGCGGGAATCAACCTTAATTTATTTAATAAACATTGTGACAGAGTGAAAATGGCTAATTTTGCCCAAATGGTAAATGTGCTTCAGGCTGTACTGCTGACAGAAGGGGAACGGATGATAAAAACGCCTACATACCATGTGTTTCAAATGTATAAGTGCCATCAGGGAGCTTCTCTTGTGGAAAGCACTCTGGAGATTTCCAGGATTGGTCTGGAGGAGGCATTTATGGTTCCGAATCTTACGCATTCCGTATCGGTTGATGACATAGGACAGGTGCATATAACTATTACTAATTTATCGGCTGATGAAGCCAGTGAGATTGAGGCTGAAATCATGGAGAGAGAAGTAAAAGAGGTGAAGGGTGAGTTATTGGCTGGAGATATACATGCAAAGAATACTTTTGAGGAGCCGACAAAGGTGCAGCCGGTACCATTTCACAATATTATTTTAGATAATGGTGCTTTTAAGTTTACACTGCCGCCATGCAGTGTGGCGCATCTTGCGGTGAAATAAGAAGACCGCCGGGAGAGATTCCGGCGGTTTAGACTGTGGAAAACTATCATTATCAAGCTTCCGCAGATAGGAGACGGGGATAGCGCTGGATAGTTCAAAAATGAGGGTAAGCATAAAATATAACAGCGGATTCTCCAATCCGCTGTTATATTTTATAACTGTAGTTGTCAGATATCTATGTCCACATAAATCATTCCGCCTGCGCCTGCGCAGCCGGAACCCGAATCAACCGATTCAGCTTCCTCATCTCCATCGAAAGCATGATCGCCGCCATAGCCACCGAGAACACATCCGACACCGGGAAGGACCACATCAGGCCGATAATCCCGAAGAAGTAAGGCAGGATCAGCATACAGGGAATCATGAACAATACCTGGCGTGACAGGGAAAGCACTGTAGCGCCCATTGCCTTTCCGACTGCCTGGAAGTATACGCTGGCCACCATCTGAACGCCCATGACAAAGATGAAAATGGTCATATTTTTCAGACACATCACAGCGAATTCATTATACAGATCGTTTTCCTGACCAAATATGGAAATGATCTGCTGCGGGAAGATCTGCAGACACAGCATACCGAGAAAGCCGATGGTAACACAGACGATCAGGCAGGTCTGCGCCAGTTTTTTTACGCGTGTAAAGAGTTTGGCGCCGTAATTATAGCTGAACAGAGGCTGTGAGCCAACGGAGATTCCCATGATCAGAGACATCATCAAACCATTTACCTTATTGACAATCCCAAACACGGTCAGAGGAATGTCAGCACCGTACTGAGACAGCGCGCCGTATTTGATCGTCTGCTGATTCATAATGATCTGCATGACCAGTGCGGCACATTGTGTGAGGAAGGAGGAGAGGCCCAGTACCAGGATGCTCTTTACGATGGAGAGACGCAGCCTCATATTTTCCTTTTTCATTGTCAGTGTGCGGAACTTTTTCAGATAAAGAAGACTGAAGACAAGCGTGCCGAACTGTCCGATGATGGTGGCAAAGGCAGCGCCTTTCACGCCCCAGTGGAAGACGAAGATAAACAGCGGGTCCAGCACACAGTTGAGCACAGCGCCGATCAGCATGGATCTCATGGAATAGCCGGGGTTGCCGTCGGCACGGATCTCATCATTGATCATAATGCCCACGCTGGTAAACATGGTGCCAAGAAGATAAATGCGGCCGTAATCAATGGCATAGGGCAGCACTGTGTCAGTGGCACCAAAGAGGCGCAGCAGGGGAACCATGAAGATTTCACCGATGACACAGAGGATGATTCCGCTTGACAGGGCAAGGGTAAAGCCGTTGCCGAGAGTCAGATTGGCACAGTCCTGGTCTTTTCCGCCCAGATTCAGTCCGACATTGGCGGCGGTACCCACGGAAATCATCAGTGAGATCGCCATGGCGATGGTGACAAAAGGAAATACCACGTTGGTGGCAGCATTACCGAGATAACCGACACCCTGGCCGATGAAAATCTGATCCACCAGATTGTAGATGGAGTTTACCAGCATGGAGATGACGGAAGGTATGGCAAATTTCGCAAGGAGTTTTGGTATGGGAGCAATACCCATGATGTTATTTTCTTCCGGCGGGACTGCCGCGGGAGCCAGATTTTTATCAGACATTCGCGTTCCTCTCTTTCATAAAACATATTGGAAACAGTATGCTGCTAAGCAGCAGCGCCCGGAAGACCGTTCTCCTCCGGGCGCTGTGAATAAAAAGCAAAATGATAATAAATTACCGTTTACTGCCTGGATGCACGGTACATACCTTTGCGGAACGCAGGCGTCATCTTCTGTGGGAAATACATATAATTGGGGAAGCAGTATTTGCCGGGCTTGAAGTATTTTCTGACGAATTCTTCACCGGCTTTTTCCTGTTCTGCTTCGGAAGCGCCTTCGGGCAGGTCCGGTTCTACGTGGAGAAGAATCTTATCGCCGTATTCTTCGTACATTTTCTGGGTCGGGTTCATAGGCATGGGGCACCAGGACTGCCAGCCGGCTTTGATAAAGTTGGGAAGCTGCATTTCCAGGCTGCCGCAGCTGTGCAGGTCAGCGATCAGTCCTTTGGACTTGATGTGGTCTGTCAGCTCTCTCATGTAGGGAACGATCATCTCTTCGCCCACTGCAGGGGAGAAGAACGGCGCTCTCTGGGAACCCCAGTCATCGTGTACGGTAAATCCGGAGATACCGTCTCCGTAAGTCTCTGCGCAGCGGTCAACAAGTCTGCAGTACAGTTCTGTTGTCTTAGCAAACAGTTCTTTTAAGGCATCCTTCTGCTCGTCATCGATCAGAGCTACAACCGCACCTTCAAAATCCATGAAGGAAACCAGTCTCTCATACCAGCAGCCATTTAAGAACCAGAGCATGTTTGCTTTGCCGTTGTGGAGAAAGTCGTAGTTTTGTCTGCCGCTGGCATCCCAGTCCCATGCGTCGATGTCAGGGAACTTCAGGATTTGGTTCCAGTCATTGGCATCTTCAAGAAGAGGGGTGCCGGGACGGACCATGGAACCGCCTGCTACAGGAACGTATTCCCATTCGATGCCGAACATATCAGGGCCGCCGTAGTTTGCCATATCGAAGGGGACTCCTTCAATGACAAAGCCGCGTGCAATGTTATCCGGGATTACGGAAGGGGCAAAAAGACCAGACTCCAGACCGGAGGGACACCAGGTGGGTGTTCCGGCATACAGCTCTTTTATTGCCTCTTTTTCGGACTGGGGATAAGTCCAGGCGGGACTTTCCGGGATGGTAGGATCAAGCATATTAGGAACGGTATAAGCGATGGTCATTTCTTTTTCATCAAAGGGTATTTTTGACATAATTTTCTCTCCTGTTCTTTTTGAAATATTTTATTTTCTGTTACTTGCTCTGCTGCATTTTCTCAGCATTTGCCTGGGCGTACTTGGCAGCATCCTTGTCGCTGATCTTGTAAAACACCAGCAGGATAATGGCGGATGCCAGATAGATTAACCCGGGGAGCATGAACGTAACACGCATGAAATTGGAGATCCATGCAGTGTTGATCTCAAAGGCGCCTCCGGAAACAAAACCGATGGCAGACAACAGAGCCAGGCCAAGGGTATTGCCCACGGTCATACCGATCTTCATCGGCGGGGAAGCCAGGCCGGCAGCGATCGCACGGGTATCTTTTCCCGTTTTATACAGGAAATATTCACCTGCATCCAGGTAAAGGACTACCATGTAGGGCATCCAGGTATAGGTTCCGGCCATCATCAGAGACATGAGGATAATATAAGCGGTCAGGTTGGGAACACCATTTGGGGCACCGAAAAATGATACCAGGATCAGTGCAATGCTCATAAGGAGAAATCCAAATACACAGGACATTTTTTTGCCCAGTTTTGCTCCGAGCTTTGGCATAACCATGGCGGCTAAGAATCCGACAATGGCATTGATCAGAGTAACAAATGTAAGCTTGGTGAAATCACCGACAACATAAATAAAGTAATAGGTATAGTTAGCCTGATAGGTAAACTGCGCAATGTAAAGAATCGTAAATACCAGGAAAAGAACCAGCATCTGGGGATTCTTAAGCAATGTACCGAACATATCGCCGATGCTGACCTGGTTCACAGAAGCGGTAGCACCGACAGGAACATCCTTGCCGTCCGCGCATTTGGCGATTGCTCCCAGAGCAAAAGGCATAGGGATCATAAATACGAAAGCAACGATAAAATAGTTCCAGTTACCAAAAGGAAGAACAGTAACAAGGGTAGGAATGAAAGAACAAATGATGGTGATAACCGTGCTCTGCCGTGTCATGTTGACGGTCATTGCATTTCGGTTGGACATGTTCGGACCTGCTACGGCGGCCAGAACGCCATAGTAAGCAGTCTGAAGAATGTTCATCAGACAGTTCAGAACTGTATAGGATACAGCAAGGACTGCCACACGGACTACCATGGGAGCGGAACTGGTATTACATACCTCAGCCATGATTGAAACGGCCAGGATCCAGCGGCCAAGATAGAGCCAGGACTGGTTCTTTCCGGTCTTTCCGATTTTGACTTTTTCAATGATAGCACCGGCAAACAGGCTGAAACAGAAATCCAGAAACTTTGCCACGCCCAGTGCCACAGCCAGAGTTCCTGCGGGAATTACAAGAACCTCGGTGGCGAATGTATTCAGGTACATGAATCCGACCATGATTGCCAGGGTCAATAGAGAATAACTGCCCATTGTCCATATCTCTTTTTTACTACTTGTTACTTCCATACTGATTCCTCACTTTCTTATTGTAATGTAGATTTTGTTTTCTGCAGAGAGCCGTCAGGCATTCATGAAAAGATGTCATCTCATAGAAACTTACGGTCAGATGATACGATTTTCAAAGAAAGAAGCTGGCATTCGGCAGAAGGGTCACATTTTGTACAGCGGATACAAACAAAACAGGTTCCGCTGTTGTTTTCATAAATTATCCGACACGCATACAATGCTCCTCCCTTTTTCCCGGACACAGAGGTACTGTGATGGGGTATTTTATAAAATTTCACGAAATATTTTATAAAATGATTATAACTAAATTGGGATTTGATTGATATGTACATGCAATCCAATTTTGTTCCGGCTTTTATCTGGAATTTTGGTTATGGAGTATGTAGTTTTCTGCTTGAAGTTCAGGTAGAATTATGATAATCGGGGAAGTTTCGGCTTATGAGGGAGTCATTGTCTGTAGTGAGGGAAATATAAGCAAATAATGTCTGGCAATCTCATCTGTGTTTTGATAAACTGTATAACAGGTTAGCGTCCCTCTGCAAAGCCATGGGGAAGAGGAATTAGAGAAAGGTAAAAAACAATGACAGACAATTTTAACCAATACCCGCTTTCACAGGAAATCCTGGAAGCATTGGAAGGTTTGGGATATAAGACACCTACAGGCATACAGCAGGAAGTCATTACACCCATGCTTGCGGGAAAAAATGTGGTGGTGAAAGCACCGACGGGCAGCGGGAAGACAGCGGCATTTGCCATACCGATCTGTGAAGGTGTATGGTGGGAGGAGAATGCGCCCCAGGCGCTGGTACTGGAGCCTACCAGGGAACTGGCAGTGCAGGTCAGCGAGGAAATGTTTCATATAGGAAGAAAGAAACGTTTGAAGGTGCCGGCAGTTTTCGGAGGGTTTCCCATTGATAAGCAGATTCAGACCCTGCGGCAGAAATCCCATATTGTCACAGGTACACCGGGACGTATTATGGACCATCTGGGCAGGGAGAGCCTGAAGCTTGACAAAGTAAAATGGCTGGTGATAGATGAGGCGGATCTGATGCTGGATATGGGCTTTATCGACGAAGTGAAAAATATCCTTTCTCTGGTTCAGGAAAACTGCAGAATATCCCTGTTCTCCGCCACATTAGGGCCGGAGATCAGGGAGCTGGCGGATGCGTTTATTCCGGACAGAATACTTGTGCTGCAGGAACCCACGAAGGAGCAGACAGCGGCGATCACGGAAAAGGTCTATTTCACTGATCAGGAGAGAAAATACGGGGACTTTCTCAAGGTTCTTATAAATGAGAATCCAAAGAGCTGTATGATTTTCTGCGGGACAAGGGAGATGACAAATGTTCTGTTTCAGAAGCTGCGCAGAGGGCGTATATTCTGCGGGATGCTGCATGGGGAGATGGAGCAGAGGGAGAGGCTTAAGACTGTGGATGCGTTTCGGAGAGGCTGCTTTCGCTTTCTGATCGCAACGGATGTGGCTGCAAGGGGGATTGATTTTGAACAGATTACCCATGTTGTGAATTATGATTTTCCAACGGGGAAGGAAACGTATGTCCATCGGATCGGCAGAACCGGAAGAAACGGAAAATGCGGTACAGCCATAAGCCTGGTAACAGAAGAGGACAAAAGGATGCTGAAGCAGGTGGAGGCATTTGTGGGGCAGGAGCTGCCCGGCGCGGAAATTCCGGAGATAGAGGAAGAAAAGGAAAAGGCATTCTGGAAAGCCCAGCGCGTAAAAGCAGAAGCGAAACCTAAAAAGGGGGCGGTATTGAACCGGGGAATTACACGTCTGTCCATCGGCGGAGGCCGGAAATCAAAAATGCGGGCTGGGGATATTGTGGGAACCATCTGCAGTATTGACGGCGTGGAGGCCTCAGACATAGGCATTGTGGATATCCGGGACAGTTTAAGCTATGTGGAGATTTTAAATTTTAAGGGGAATCAGGTTATAGAATGTCTTCAGACGAAGCCGATCAAGGGGAAAGTCCGTAAGGTCAGAAAAACAAAGCGGCCGGGGGATTAGAGGCATCCGCGTGCCTCATATCCCTCTGCCTGCCGCATACGGTAATGGCTGGGGGTACAGCCTTTGTGCTGCTGGAAGATTTCCGCATAGTAACTGGGGCTCTGGAAGCCGCAGGACAGGGCAATCTCTGTGATGCTCATAGCGGTATCTGTCAGCAGGCGCATACTGACCTCCAGGCGGTAGGCGTTCAGAAAATCTATGGGCGTTTTGTTCAGGTATTTTTTGAAGATCCGGCAGCATTTGCTGCGGCATATACTGCCCGCGGCTGCAATATCGTTCAGGGAGAGTTTCTGTGTATAGTTCCGGTATATGAACGAGATCATGTTTCTTTGGGTGGATAAGTCCTCCTCCATGGCAGTGCTGTAGGACAATAGATTAGGACTTAAAAGGGAGTAGAGCGCAGCCCAGGCGGCAGTCAGCCTGCTGATCATCATCAGCTCATAACCTTCATAATGCCTTCGGCAGTCCTCACATGCCGCGTCGAAATGCCGGATGACCGCTGCCTCAGCGGGATTGTCTGCGTGAAGATAAATGTAGGGAAGATTCGGATGCCCGGCAATGGGATGGATGTACTTTTCCGTAAGCTCAGGATTGGTACACAGAAGATGGAGACGAAAGACAATGCAGGCAAAATAGCAGTCTGTCTTATCCTCTGAGAAACCGTAATGCATCTGCCGGGCATTTACTATGAGGGCATCGTGTTCCCGGACCGCCAGTTTTTCTCCATTCACATAGTAGACCATGTGGCCTTTCAGAGCTTTCATGTATTCGATATCCTCGTGCCAGTGGCAGAGAGCCTCCATATTGGCATAGGAGGAGAGCCACCGCTCTTTCAGATACAGGGGAATATTGGGGGTGTTGTAGTGGACGATCTCCGAGGCGTCCTTTAAAATGCTTACTCCGTTCACAAATACCTCCTTCATAAATACGATTGTTATAATATAATGGCATATTTTGATAGAATATACGGAATTAATACACTATTATTATACATGAAAATACTTGTTTGTGAAGGAGAAAAGAGATGGATAATATTACGCGCAGGGATGCAGGTCTTCCCTATATATCAGATGATGCGGTATTTGACCAGCAGAAGGTGACCAGAAGACTTTTAAGAGAATTTAATACTACGGACCCCTCGGATTTTGAGACATTGGGCAGGCTGGCGGGAAAAATAGTGAGTGGTGCACAGGAGAATGTGTCCATTATGCCGCCGTTTTACTGTGACTATGGATTTCATATCCAGGTGGGAAAAGGCTTTTTTGCCAATTATAACTGCACCATACTGGATGTGGGCAAGGTTACCATCGGGGAAAATGTTTTGCTTGCGCCAAATGTATCAATCTATACTGCCGGACATCCGGTGCATCCTGCAGCCAGACAGTCAGGATATGAATACGGGATTCCTGTGACGATCGGAAACAATGTGTGGATCGGAGGAAATGTAGTCATCACTCCCGGTGTGCACATTGGAGACAATGTAGTGATCGGGGCAGGCAGTGTGGTGACAAAAGACATTCCCGCCAATGTGGTGGCAGCGGGGAATCCCTGCCGGGTGATTCGCCGGATCACAGATGCGGATAAAAAATACTATTACAAAGACAGGGAATTTGATCCGGAGTCCTGGGCAAAGGTAGAGGCAGTGGAAATCGGTGAGTGATAAGAAAATATTTTATAAAAAGCTGTTTACCCTGGTCCTTCCCATTGCCTTTCAGAATTTTATGACTGCAGCGGTCAGCGCATCCGATGCCATAATGCTGGGTGTGATCAGCCAGGAGGCCCTGTCTGCGGTTTCCCTTGCGGGTCAGATACAGTTTGTTCTGAGCCTGTTTCTGGCAGCACTTACCATCGGGACCACAATCCTGGCAGCCCAATACTGGGGAAAAGGGGATAAGGTGTCGGTGGAGAAAATACTTGCCATTGCGCTGAAGTTTTCCTCTGCCATATCCCTTGTTTTCTTTCTGGGAACCCTGTTGATTCCGGAGACTCTCATGCGGATCTTTACCCCGGATGCAGGTCTGATCGCGCAGGGGGCGCAGTATCTGCGGATCGTGGGAGTGTCTTACCTGCTCATGGGGATTTCCCAGATTTATCTGTGCATCATGAAAAACAGCGGATATACCTTAAAAAGTACGGTGATAGGTTCTGTCTCCATGGTGACAAATATTGTGCTGAACGCAGTCTTTATTTTCGGCGTCTGGAAGGTTCCGGCTATGGGGATCGCCGGGGCAGCGCTGGCGACGGTGCTGTCAAGGGTTCTGGAGCTGGGATGGGCATTTACAGAATCCCTGCGGCATGGCAGGATCAGGCTGCATGTGAAATATCTGGTGCGCGCTGACCGGGAATTGAAAGGCGATTTCTTCCATTATACCCTTCCTGTGCTTGGAAATGAGCTCATATGGGGATGCGGATTTACCATGTATTCCGTTATTATGGGACATTTGGGCAGCGATGCGGTGGCTGCCAATTCCATTGCCAATATTGTGAAGAACCTGATCGCCTGTCTGTGTCTGGGACTGGGAAGCGGCGGCGGAATCATTGTTGGAAATGAACTGGGAAAGAGGAATCTGGACGCTGCCAAAGATTACGGAGACAGGCTGTGCCGCCTCTCCATTTTGATGGGCGCTCTGTCCGGCCTTCTGCTTCTGGGGTTAAGTCCTATGATCCTCGGCTTTTCCAATCTAAGCCCGGCGGCCCATGGATATCTGAAGGGAATGCTGTTTATGTGTACGTATTACCTCATAGGAAAATCTGTGAATTCCACTGTGATCGCAGGTATCTTCTGCGCAGGGGGAGATTCCAGGTTCGGCCTTTTCTGTGACGCGGTGACTATGTGGGTGGTGACAGTACCTCTTGGACTGCTGACAGCGTTTTATTTTAAAATACCGATATTGGCTGTGTACTTTATCATCAACCTGGATGAGATCATCAAACTTCCGGCTGTATACATACATTACAAAAAGTATAATTGGGTGAGGGATATAACAAGAAGCGGTCAGTGATACTGTTATAATGAGATATTCTGCAGTCTCAAGGGCGCATGACAGATACAGGAAAATGTCTGCAGCTGGCAAAGAGAAAGGAAAGATACCGGAAGGGGCATATTAACAGCCCTGGCGGCATCTTTCCTTTTTTTCAGGGAAAAGCGGGGAATGTTTTTTTACCAGAGATTGCCGTCCTCATCAAAGGGGAGGTATTCCGGTTCGCTCTCAATGATCAGATTTGGGTTGTTTTTTGCTTCCTCATAGTAAGATTCTGAGAGCATGATATGTTCTATGTGGAGGCTGTTTGGAATCCTTACAACCCTGGGATTCTTTTTATCGATCTCATTGCAGGTTCTTATGCAGACCTGGATGGCTTCCCTGTCGCTCTCCATGACAATGGGAATCCGCACACCGCCCAGAACTGTACAGGTGATCGCGTTTGGGTACATGGAGGATAAGTCCAGTTGATTGAAGACGCGTTTTGTGGTGGCGCTGGAATAGCCAAGTCCGATCCCGTTTCCATGGGTTTCAGGACTCAGATCCAGGACACAGACGCGCTGTGACCGGATTCCGCCTGTTGCGTATGGGGTACAGAAGGTTCCGGTGATATTGGGATCCATACCATCTCCGCTGAAGTTTTTTCCAATCTGGTCAACGACCAGAACATCACAGGAATCAACCAGAATCCTGGGCATATTGGCAAAGGCCTCCTGCAGGAGAGGCGGTTCTTTTTCAATGATCTCTTCTGCATTTACGGCTATGATCTTACATGTTTCGTCATACGCATTTTCAATGGTTGGGACTGCAAATAAAATAGGGGCGTTTTTAATGATCGCACGGCCGAACATGGGGACGTATTTGGCCATATTCTTGAAGCCCGCTTCATGGCAGACCTCAGCGCCGTGCTGTTTTCCAAGGCCGATAGCCATCATCTTCATGATTCCGCTTTCGTAGGGGCCGCGGAATGCTGTATGGGGTTTGATGCGGCATCCAAGGATGATACCGTCGGATTCGGCGGCGTTTTTGTCAATGAATACATCCATGCCTTCCTCATTTACCCCGATTTTTTTGACCTCCATGGAAGAAATAATAGGACAGCCTACATAGTCCTCTGTGATTCCGTAGCCTTCCAGGATCGCCCGCTGACCTTCCGCAGTGGCTCCGCCGTGGCTTCCCATGGCAGGGACAATGAATGGATGGGCGCCTCTTGATCTTACAAAGTCAGCAATGCATTTTGTTGTGAGTGCTACGTTTGCGATGCCCCGGGAACCGGCAGTGATGGCGATGCGCATGCCGGGTTTTACTTTGGAGGAGAACTTCTCCTGGGAAAGCAGGGATTCAATGATTCCGGGTATTTCCTCCGGCTCAATTTTGGGCCGGGGAAATACCTGTTTTACTTTAAACATTTTCGGGATGGTCTGGTCACTGACCAGGTCTGCGACAAAGGGTCTTTCTCTCATGAATAAATTCCTCCTGTTATCTTAGAATATTATCATATATCCGCCGGCTGCAAGCAACAGCAAAATAAGGAAAAAGACAGATTCCATCATTTCTGATACGGTATATGTTTTGATGCCTCCCTTGATGGAGAGCCCGCTGATATTGGTTACGATCCAGAAACCACTGTCGTTTACGGTTGCGCCGAAAAGTGTTCCGGACAAACAGGCCATTGCCACAAACACCGGCGGCAGTGTGATGGCGGAAGCCACGCCGGACATAATGGTCATACTGGTAAGCGCAGATACGGTACCTGAGCCGGTCACCTGTTTGATCAGCAGGCCGACCAGGTAGGACAGGATCAGAACAACAAACACATTCTGTGCAAATCCGCTCACAATATCAGCAATGGCATCGCTGACGCCTGTGATTGTGATGATGTTGGAGAAAGCACCGCCCGCACCTGTGATCAGGAATACGATACCTGCGGAGGAGAGAGAATCTGTAGCAGCCTTTTCCGCTTTCTCTTTGCCCATACATTTTACGCCGATCAGATAAGCCACAATGGCTCCTGCCAGCAGAGCAACTGTTTTGTCACCTAAAAAGAGGAAAATACCGGGCTGTGCATCACCCATGGCACTGCCTGTAACTGTGTTTAAAAGAATCAAAATGATCGGCACAAAAATAGGCAGTAAAGCAAAGCCGAAAGACGGCGGTGTGATGGAGCTGTCCTCCTGTGCATCGATATGGACGCCGGCGGAAGACTCATCTGTTTCAGGATTCCAGAAGTCCGTCTTTTTGTCCAAAAACTTTGTATAGATAAAGATAACAAGGAATACGCCGATCAGTCCGAAAACAGTGCCGAATGCGATCATAATGCCTGTGTCAAATCCGAAGATCTCGCCTGCGGCAAGGGGAGCCGGGGTAGGGGGCACCATGGTGTGGGCAGCGGCAGCGCCTATGGTGATGGCGCCTACAATATGGGCAATGGATTTGTTGATCTCTTTCATAAGAGCAATGCCGATCGGAATCAAAATAACAAAGGTCACATCAAAATATACCGGGATGGCGAGAATAAAAGCAGCCAGGCCGATGGCGTAGATCGCTTTTGTTTTGGGGAATGCTTTTACGATCTTTGAGGCAATGATCTGGGCACCGCCGGACCTGCTGACCAGTTCGCCCAGGATAATGCCGAAACCGATGGGAAGCCCCATACCCTTTAACATGTTGCCGAAGCCCACATTGATGCCGTCTATGGTCTCAACCAGGGAAACGCCGGATAATGCGCCCATCAGGATACTTCCCAACACTAAAGAAATGGCAGCATTTAATTTTACTTTCAGAATTAAAAATAAGATAACAACCATGGAAATGATCAAGGACATGAATAACCATGCAGAATGTGACATAACAAATACCTCCGTTCGTTTTTAAAATTCAAATATGACTTTCAGCATAGAGGCTGCGTTTTTATCAAAATCTGCAAAAGCAGCGGCTGCATCGTCAAATTTATATGTATTGGTAACTATTTTATCCAGGTCGACCTTTCCCTCTTTTACAAGGTCAATCAACTGCAGGAAATCTTTTTTCAGTGCGTTTCTGGAACCGAAAATGTTAAGTTCTTTTTTCTGGATCAAAGTAAAGTTAAAGTCCAGATTCTGTTTCCCCACACCGATCAGCACAACACGGCCTCCGAAGGCAGCAGCGTCTATGCAGTTCTGGAATGTGGAGGGAAGGCCCACCGCCTCGATCGCCACATCAAATCCGTTTCCGCCTGTGGCTTCCTGCACTTTATCCATAAAAGTTTCCGGATCATCATTTAGTAAAATGTGGTCAATCCCGAAGGTCTCCTGTGCGTAAGCCAGTTTTTTGGGAGCTACATCGCAGATAGTCACATCCGCGCCCAGAGCTTTTGCGGCTACGGCTGCCAGCACACCGATGGTTCCGGCACCGATAATGAGAACCTTGTCATCTTTTGTTACATTTGCCCTTGTGACGCCGTGATAGCTGATGCAGAAGGGTTCGATCAATGCCAGTGTTTTCGGGGAGAGTCCCTTGCCGTCATAGATCCTTTCAATAGGCATTGTGATATATTCCGCAAAGGCACCTTCTCTCTGAACACCCATGGTCTGGTTGGTGGTGCAGCAGTTCACCAGGCCTCTCTGGCAGGAGTAGCATTCCGTACAGTTGAAGTATGGATTGCAGGTTACTATCATGCCCTTTTCAAGGCCCTTGTCATTCGGCTCGATCTCTATGATCTCGGCGGAGAATTCATGGCCCGGTGTTCTGGGATATGAAAAATAGGCAAAAGTTCCGCGGTAGGACCCCAGATCACTGCCGCAGATGCCGCCGTATAATACTTTTAACAGTGCTTCACCTTTTTTTGGTACCGGCATAGGGAGTTCTTTAATAGAGACTTGACCGGGAGTATCGATAAACATTGCTTTCATAATTGTTGTTCCTCCAAAATGTTATAGGAAATTGCTTGTTGTATACAAGAGATGATAGGGTAAAATAGAAAAGATGTCAATAGAAAAAAGAAATAAATACTGAAATTTTCGATAATTTGTTATCTATATACAAAAATAACTGATAAAAATGTGCATTATAGCCAAAAGAAAAATGTGGTTAAAAAGTTAGAAAAATAACAATGTATACAACTGTGGTGGAATTGAAAGGAGACAGGCTTTGCAATCCGCAGAAAATGTGGTAATATATGTAACAGATCATAACTATTCATCAGGTCTGCGCATTTACTTTGCTGACCGTAAGAAAACGTTTCGCAGCCAAGTAAAAATCCCATCGCCAAAGGCGGTTTTGCATGGATCTTTGCCTGTAACTGTGAGGGAATAGAACAGTTACAACAGAACACAAGTTGCGCAGTGCACTGCAGAAAGGCGGCAGAATGCAGAAAGAGAGTTTGAAACAACAGGCTTACAATGCCATAAAAGCGAAAATATTAAATTGTGAATATGCACCAAATACTTTTATCAATGAAGAACTGCTGCGGGAAGAGGTGTCGGCCAGCAGAACGCCGGTCCGGGATGCCATCAGCAGGCTGGAGCAGGAGGGGCTGGTGAAAATTCTTCCGAAGAAGGGAATCATGGTCTCAGATCTGTCTTTAAGCCAGATCAATATGATATATGAGACCAGGATGATGCTGGAACCATACGCCATCCTTCATTATGGGAACCGGATAGAACAGGATGTGTATATGAAATATTACCAGGATTATCAGGCGTACTTAAAAGGCGCTGATCTGCCATATTCCTACGATGACATGGATGATCTTTTTCATCAGATGTTTATTGACGCCACATCCAATGTATACTTTCTGAAAACCTATGAGCTGATCAACAGCCAGATAAAGCGAATGCGGATCATGAGCGGGGAATGCTCCGAAAAGCGCCGTAAGGAGACCATCCAGGAACATCTGAAGATTACGAAATGTGCACTGAAACAGGACTGGGACGGCGCAGCCGAAGCCATGAAAGAGCATCTGCATTTTTCTAAGAATGCCATATTTGAATTATTGTTTAAAGGAAATGACTGGTCTTTATAAATAGGAAGACCGGTCATTTCCTTTTTATGAAATACTCACAAAATGGAAAATTGTTTTTTATGGAAAGACACGAAAGTGTAAAAAATCAAAAACTGTTGTATACAACAGCGGATATATGAGCTATAATAGGGGCAGTCAATAAAGAAATTGCTTGTTGTACAGAAACTAATGAACAGGTCAGTGCACAGACTGTGCAGGCCGCAGTATGAAATAGTACAGAAAGGGCTTCTATTATGAGCATGCAGAGAAAAGAAACAGTAATACAGTTTGGAGAAGGAGGATTTCTCCGGGGATTTGTAGATTATTTCTTTCAGAAATTAAAAGAAAAAGAATTGTTTGACGGTTCTGTTGTGGTGGTACAGCCGATTGAAAAGGGAATGATCGGCGAACTGAATAAGCAAAACTGTGAGTACAATTTATTTTTAAGAGGAATTGACAAGGGGGAAGTTGTGGATGAGCATACTCACATTGATGTCATTTCAAGGTGTATCAACCCCTACACAGAATATGAGGCTTATGAAAAATTAGCAGAAAATCCGGACTTCCGGTTTATCGTATCCAATACAACGGAGGCCGGAATAGAGTTCGTTTCAGATAACAAGCTGGAGGATAAGCCGGCAAAATCTTTCCCGGGCAAACTGACTCAGTTATTGTACAGGCGCTTTTTACTGGGATTAAAAGGATTTATCATCTTATCCTGTGAGCTGATCGACCATAACGGAGAGGAATTGAAAAAATGCTGTATGAAGTATGCGGATCTGTGGAATCTGGGAGAAGAATTCAAGACCTGGATGGAGACAGAAAATGACTTCTGTTCTACTTTAGTGGACCGCATCGTGACAGGATTTCCCCGTGAAGAGCATGAAGCGCTGTGTAAAAGAATCGGGGAGCAGGACAACATGATGGATACAGCGGAGATATTCCATCTGTGGGTGATCCAGGGAGATCATGAGGACGAACTGCCTCTGGTGAAGGCCGGTTACAATGTGATCTGGACAGACAATGTGGACCCTTATAAGAAGAGAAAAGTCAGAATTTTAAACGGTGCCCACACTTCCATGGTGCTGGGAGCACATCTGTACGGTTTGGAGACGGTGGGGGAATGCCTGAAAGATGAAAAAGTATCGGCACTTCTTAAAAAATGTATATTTGAGGAGATTATTCCGACGATTGGGGATACACAGGACAATAGAAATTTCGGAGAAGCAGTTTTGGAACGTTTTGCAAATCCCTTTATCCGTCATCTGTTGTTGTCCATCGCCTTAAACTCCGTGTCCAAGTTCAAGGCAAGAGTGCTGCCCACCATTTTGGAATACAAAGAAAAATACGGTTCCTATCCGCAGGGGCTTACCTTCTCACTGGCTGCCCTGATCGCGTTTTACCGCACAGATGCGGCGAACGATGGGGAAGAAATCGTGGCATTTATGAAAGAGGCTTCTGTTGCGGATATTTTAAAGAAAGAAGAATATTGGGGACAGGATTTAAGCCCGATGCTGGATGTGGTGCAGAAATGGTATGACTGTATTGAGGCGGAGGGAATGGAGAAAGCTTACGGCGAGGTTCTGGCGTAAAGGAGAAAATATGCAGGATTTTATCAAAATCAACAGAGAAGATATGGCAGCAGTTGCCTTAAAACCAATGAAAAAAGGAATGACCGTTACCGTGGATGACACACAGATCACACTTCTTGAGGACATTCCCCAGGGCCACAAATTTGCCCTGTGCCATATGAAAAAGGGTGCTCCCGTCATAAAATACGGCGCGACGATCGGTTATGCAAAAGAAGACATCCAAAAAGGAAGCTGGATCCATGTCCACAACCTGAAGACATCTCTGGGCGATGTGCTGGAGTATAAATACGAACCGGTTTCACTGAAAGAACTGACGGGTAAAAAGGCTTCTTTTATGGGATACAGAAGGGTGGACGGTACGGTAGGCGTGCGGAATGAGCTTTGGATCCTTCCCACAGTGGGCTGTGTCTCCTCTGTGGCAAAGGCCATTGAGCAGGAGGCGAAAAAAAGATTTCCGCTGGGAAATGTGGAGGAGATCGTGGCCTTTACCCATCCCTACGGATGTTCCCAGATGGGCGAGGACCAGGAAAACACAAGAAAAGTTCTGGCAGATATGGTCCATCATCCAAATGCCGGGGGAGTTCTTGTGCTGGGTCTTGGATGCGAGAACTGCAATATTCCCGTTCTAAAAGAGTACATCGGTGAGTACGAGGAAGACCGGGTGAAATTCCTGCAGTGCCAGGATACAGAAGACGAGATTGAGGAAGCACTCACTATTCTGGGTAAACTCTATGAAAATGCGAATAAATGTGTCAGAGAAGAGTGTGATGCAGGAGAACTGATCATCGGCATGAAATGCGGCGGTTCTGACGGCCTGTCAGGAATCACGGCGAATCCGGTGGTGGGGGCTTTCTCCGACATTCTCATATCAAAAGGCGGCACAACCATTCTCACGGAAGTGCCGGAGATGTTTGGTGCGGAGACGATTCTTATGAACCGGTGTAAGAACAGAGAGGTATTTGAAAAGACTGTTCATCTGATCAATGATTTTAAAGATTATTTTACCAGGCATAACCAGACAATCTATGAAAACCCATCTCCCGGCAATAAAAAAGGCGGGATTTCCACACTGGAGGACAAGTCTCTGGGGTGTACCCAGAAGTCAGGTTCTGCACCGGTGACAGATGTATTAAGGTATGCTGAGAGGGTAAAAGAAAAGGGATTAAACCTTCTGTCAGCACCCGGAAATGACTTGGTAGCAGCCACCAGTCTGGCCATCTCCGGAGCACAGATCGTCTTATTTACAACCGGAAGAGGTACACCGTTTGCGTCACTCGTACCCACCATTAAAATATCTTCTAATTCAGGCCTGGCGGATTATAAATCCAAGTGGATAGATTTTGACGCCGGAAAAATGGTGGAAGATAAAACAAAAGAGGAATTGGCGGAGGCCCTGTTTGAGTACATTATACGGGTAGCATCAGGTGAGAAGGTGAAGGCAGAAAAAGCAGGCTATCATGATATTGCAATTTTCAAGCAAGGGGTAACATTATAACAATATAGAAGTGAATGGTAAGTTTCACAAAGTTCATCGCTTGGTGGAACTTACCATCCATCTATATCACATCCAGCCACGCAGCCAATTCAACCACAGACTGCCCTATAACCGGACGCATGCAGAGCAATTATCTGCACTCTGCTCCAAGCCAACCTGGTAGAATTCGCAGCTAATCACCATCCAATTCAGCCACAGACTGCCCTATAACCGGACGCATGCAGAGCAATTATCTGAATTCTGTCCCAGCCAACACGGTACTATCCGCAGCCAGTCACCAGCCAAACCCAGCCGCAGGCTTCCCCGTATGGACGTTTCAGAGCGGTAGAGAATCTTACAAGATCCATACGCTAGCAAGCACTTAGTGAAGAGCCCTAAGGCGATGAACTTAGTGCGGGTTGC
>ERZ506993.155-NODE-155-length-56862-cov-6.37682_pt1 | contig 56862 bp, 46 predicted proteins | sample MGYA00513167_ERZ506993 | MGnify/ENA metagenome assembly ERZ506993 | reverse complement strand
TGTTCATGGAGCTGGTCAACCACATCCATCAGAAGACAGCTTCCGGCAGCCAGCATACCGTAGGTGATGTCAGCGGTGAATTTGCTATCGGGTTTAGAGAGGTGCCTGGATAATGGTATGGGGATTGTATCTTTCCCAACCTTCCGAAAATGATGAAACAACCTGAAATTCACTGTGAATCACAGGTAGAGATGCATCTGAAAGTATTTTGGGGCATGCTTCGCAGACCTTCCTAAAGGAGGTCTCAAAATAACGGTATTGTCATAAAGATATTTTAGCTGAGTCCTGCACGTGTCCTTCCTAACGGTTTCATGCTTATGCAGCCGCATTCCGGACAGAAGCAGACATCAAAGTTCCAGACAGCTTTCAACAATTCTGCCATGGAAAGCCCGCTATAACGGCGTTTGAATCTCTGATATCCCTGCAGCTTGAAAATCAGCTTCAGGTTCTGTGCTTTCATCCTGTTATTCAGGAATCCGTAGTAACGGATTTTTTGAAAACCGGACGGGAGCACATGCATCAGGAACCCGGATGAATTCCTCATTTTTTAAAGTGATTTCACTTTTCGGATCACCGGGCTTTTTTCCTCTGGCAGAAAAGGTGGTTTCTGTTTCGGTAACGGAAAGGATCCTGCTGTTGGAGATGGCAATCTTATGGGTGTAACGTCCCAGATATTCGATGGCGTTGCCAAAACCATTGAAGGTCTCTTTGATGAAAGGACACCACTCTTTCCTGTAAAGGCTGTCTTTGAATTCCTGCCAGTTATAGGAGTTGCGAAGCGCATTACAGGACGAAGAGAAAGTAAGCGCCCATCTGATGATATTCGTCCAGAACAGCCAAATACTTTCTTTTGAACTTATCCCGCAGGACTCCTACCGGAATGAAAAAGCAGCTTATCCACCCAGACTTCTTTTAGGACAGCCTGACAGTTGGGACAGTTCCGGTTGCGGCAGGAGTTGTTGTGTATCTCCACGTGCCCACAGTCCTGACACTGACTGGCAGAATACCCTAAGCTCCCGCTTTTGCATTTCATGATGACGTGGGCAGCCTTACCTTGGATATCTGACAGTGTGTGGGAGGATGGAAAAGATTCCCATCCATTGTAAAAAGCCTGCTGTATCTTATACCTGTCCATGGAAGCCTCCCAACTTGTCGAAAGGGCTGACGGTATTTTTTGTGGCATTGGAAGCCAGATGGACATAAATCAGTGTGGAATCCAGGGATTTGTGCCCCATGAGTTCTTTAATAGTGAGCTGGTATGCGCCGTTTTTGTAAAGCTGTGTCCCGAAAGCAAGACGGAACGAATGGCAGGTCAAGCGGGGATTCCATCCAAGGGAAGCACGGTATCTTGTGAACTTGTTGGAAAAGGATGTGGCAGAATAAGGAGTATTATTCTTATTGTTTCCGGGAAAGAGCCATTCCGATGGGCAGCCGCATTCAAACCAGTACCGGGTGAGCAATTCCAGCGTCCGGTTGGAGAGGATGGAATAACGGTCGGAGCGTTTTTTTGAATGCCGGATATGGATACGCATCCGCTTGATATCTTCATAACGCAGTGAACAGACTTCGCCGACACGCAGCCCGGCAGAGTACATCAGGGCAACCATGACCTGTTCCTTTAAGTCAGGAATAGAGAAGATACAGGAAAAGGCTTCCTCGCCGGAAGGGACATAAGGCAGGAAAGCATCAAATTTCCTCATGGGAAGCTGGGTATTGTCCCACGGCTTATGCAGGACATACAAGGTAAAAAACCGAAGCTGTGAGATGGCGGAGTTTACCGTACGGTCAGAAATAGAGCGTTCGTGCTGGAGCCATTTGATGAAATCCCGCATTTCCTGCCAGGAGACATCTTCCGGCGATTTCAAAAGGATATCGGAAAGATACTGCAGGTAAGCGAGAATGTATGTAGAATAAGAAGTGATCGTGTGGTCAGTAAGACCCTGCAGGGAGATCATTTCCCTGTAAAGTTTAAAATAATCGTCCATAATGGAACCTCCTGAGTATGCTGGAAAAAATGAGTGACAGTTCCATCAGCAGGAGGTGGACGAGAAAAATAAAATATGTAGTTGTTGAGTTTACAAAAGGTCAGCTAATCGGAGACTGCTTCTCCCAGAAACTTTGCGTTAAGTTTACGTAGATATAAACCTGTATTATAAAAGGGAACCAGGTCTGCAGCTTAACATGCATGAAACCAAAGTTCTTATCAAGATAGTAGAAGTAATAATACTTATACTTACGGTTAACAAAGCGCATGGCAAGCTTCCCGTCCTCCTGACTAACAGGCTGAAAAGTCTGGCATCCCTCTACAACAGAAAGAACGCAAATGAGGCCTTCAGACACAGGATTGTTCTTAGAACCTCAAGAGCGGATTGCTCTTTGGAAATTTTGGAAGAAGTCAGATAAATGAGAGGACGTTGCTGTTGAGCAGCCATATTTTCCTCATGAGAAACAATGCTGTCTGTAATCTGACTTGCACAAGCTGAGAAATCCTTTAGAAGTACATCCAGACTGGAAAGGAAAAATTTACGGCCTGAAAGTGAATAGAGCTGATGATTCTTTTTTGTGTTTTTGAGTTTGATTGCAGCCTATGGTTGCAATATGATATACTTGTATAATTTTCCACTCGCGTAGTATAATATAGTACGATAATATTGAGACAGGATTCTTTCTCCATATTAAATGCTGCTTTCATTAACAATACTATTCAACCCGAAAGGTAAATAATATGCTGTTTAACTCTTTTAGCTATGCACTATTTCTCCCCATTGTATTCATTTTATATTGGCTTATACCACAAAAATTCCGTTGGATTATTCTTCTCATGTCCAGTTATTATTTTTATGCCAGCTGGGGGCCTCAATACATTGCGGTTATCCTTTTAACTACCATTATCTCCTATACAGCGGCGCTCCTTATGAAGTCTCGCCGAAAGAACAGATTATATCCCAAAACCATACTAATACTTTCAGTAACAATATGCGTAACTATCTTATTTTTCTTTAAATACTTTAATTTTTTTACAGAAAATTTATCTTTTGTCCTGCAAAAACTTTCTATTCCAATACAGCCATTCACACTAAAACTGGCTCTTCCTATCGGTATATCATTTTATATTTTTCAAACTATCAGTTATTTAGTTGACGTGTACAGAGGCGAAATTCGTGCTGAGAAAGATTTTGGTATATATGCAGTTTATATCTCTTTTTTCCCTAAAGTGATGCAGGGGCCTATTGAAAGAGGGAAAAAACTACTTCCGCAGCTGCATACGTGCCAAAGCTTTCAGTACAATCAGGCTTCCTATGGATTAAAATTAATGGCCTGGGGGTATTTCAAGAAGCTGGTACTGGCAGATGGTCTTTCAGTTTATGTCAATCAGGTTTATAATAATCTGCCCTCGTACCAAGGATTTTCCCTCATACTAGCAACATTCTTCTTTGCAATACAGCTTTATTGTGATTTTTCAGGTTATACAGATATTGCACTTGGATCGGCAAAAATTCTTGGGATAAATCTGACACAGAATTTTAGAGCCCCCTATTTTGCTTCTTCTATCAAAGATTTCTGGGGAAGGTGGCATATTAGTTTATCTTCCTGGCTCAGAGATTATATTTATATTCCTCTTGGCGGAAACAGAGTAGGAAAAATCCGTCATGCTGCAAATATTATGATCACATTCCTTATCAGCGGATTATGGCATGGGGCAAGCTGGAATTATATTTTATGGGGTGGTATCCATGGGGCCTATCAGATTATAGAAGGTTTTTTCCCCTGGAATTCAAAAACAAGTCCTTTTCAAAGAAATAAACATCTTCATTTTTTGCTATGCTTCATAACAATCCCTTTGACCTTTCTACTCGTCTGCTTTGCCTGGATTTTCTTCCGGGCTGCAACAATGCAGGAAGCATTTTATGTACTCAAAAACATGTTTACCGGTATCACTCACATATCCGTCTATTTACAGGACTGCGCTTTACAGATGGGCCTCACTTTCAATCATCTGATATTTAATTGTCTTCCAATATTATTACTATTTATTTACGATTTAACTTCTCTCAAAACAGATGTGATTACATTTATTTCCAGAAAACGTTTTTTTATTCGCTGGCCCATTTATATTTTTATACTTTTGCTTATTTTACTGTTTTCAGAAAAAGGAGTCTCAACAGAATTTATTTATATGCAATTTTGAGTATGTATTATAAAATTAATACAGGCAAGAAAGAAGGAACATATTATGGATATTAAATCAACTGAACAATCAACTTGTACCATTGCAATAGCGGGTACAGGTTATGTTGGACTAAGCAACGCAGTTCTTTTATCACAGCACAACAAAGTATATGCTGTAGATATAATTCCGGAAAAGGTTGACGCTATTAATTCCAAGAAATCCCCGATCATAGATAAAGAGATCGAAGAATATCTGTCAACAAAATCCTTAAATCTATTTGCAACTACTGATTCTTTCATGGCATATAAAGAAGCTGATATCGTTATTATATCTACTCCAACAAATTACGATCCATTAAAGAATTATTTTAACACATCATCTGTGGAGGATGTAATTGATAAAGTCATAAGCGTAAATGATAAAGCTATAATAGTCATCAAATCAACGGTCCCTGTTGGATATACAGAATCAGTCTGCAAAAAATATCGTACGAACCGCATTATTTTCAGTCCTGAATTTCTGCGGGAGGGGCATGCATTATACGACAACTTATATCCCTCGCGAATTATCGTCGGAGTTCCTTATAATGACAAAAAAATTATGGAAAAAGCGCATCTCTTTATCAGTCTTTTGAAAGAGGGTGCTATCAAACAAGATATTCCTACTTTACTTATTAATCCGACAGAAGCCGAAGCTGTTAAACTTTTCGCCAATACTTACCTGGCTCTTCGTGTATGCTATTTTAATGAACTGGATACCTATGCAGAACTGCATGGATTAAATACAAGACAAATTATTGAAGGGGTCTGCCTTGATCCCAGAATTGGAAATTATTACAATAATCCCTCCTTCGGGTACGGAGGTTATTGTCTCCCAAAGGATACAAAGCAACTGCTTGCTAATTATGAAAATGTCCCTGAAAATATTATTCAGGCTATTGTAGAATCCAATCGTACCAGAAAAGATTTTATAGCCCAACGGATACTTGAAAAAACCGGATTCTATGATGGTAATGAAGATATGATTGAGACAGGCGGAAAGAAAGTCACAATTGGAATCTATCGGCTTACTATGAAAACAAATTCGGATAATTTCCGGCAAAGTTCCATCCAGGGAGTTATGAAACGCCTGAAAGCTAGAGGGGCAACAGTAATACTATATGAACCAGCATTAAAGGAAAACGAATTTTTCGGCTCTAAAGTATACAAAAATTTTGACGAATTCATAAATAGAAGCGATGTTATTGTAGCAAACCGTTATTCAAAAGAGCTGGAAAAAGTTCACTCCAAAGTGTATACCAGAGATTTATACCATAAAGATTAATCTGAATAAAAAGGAGAAATAGAGGGAATTCTTCTATTTCTCCTGGATTTATAGTGAATATTACTTCCTTATCCTTTTTTCATCATAACGATCCTGAATATCATTCAAATGCAGTTCAAAATCTCTTCTCTCTTTTATCCCCAGATTATGCAGTATTAATCCTGCAAAAATTGACTGTATCGCCGCCAATTCAACAAATCCACATACAATTAATGTAGGGAACTTATCTACCATACCCGTCTCAAGAAAAGCAAAAAGCACTGGAATAAAAAAAGCAGCAGATATTACAGTGAGCATCAAAGCTAAAACCATAAAAAAAGCTAATGGCTTATATTGCCGGAACATCTTTAATATCGTATTTAACACTTTGAGCCCGTCAGAATAGGTATTCAGCTTAGATACACTCCCCTCTGGACGATCCCTATAATTGACTATAACATTATCAACCTGCATATTATTATACACTGCATGAATTGTCATTTCCGTTTCAATTTCAAATCCCTTGGAAAGAACCGGAAAACTTTTTACAAACTGATAACTAAAAGCCCTATATCCTGTCATAATATCCTGAATTTCTGAATGAAATAACATGTTTATGCCGGATTTTACCACACTATTTCCCATATTATGAAATGGTCTTTTATTTTCCTGATAATAAGTTGATGAAAGCCTGTCCCCTACTACCATATCAGATCCTTCATACAAAACTTTATCAGCCATTTCTCCCGCATATTCAAGAGGATACGTATCATCACCATCAATCATAATATAACACTGTGCTTCGATCTCCCGGAACATGCGACGGATAACATTTCCTTTCCCCTGTTTTCTCTCATAACGAATTACTGCGCCCGCTTTACGCGCCAGTTCTACTGTCCGATCTTTGGAATTATTATCATACACATATACTACTGCTTCGGGTAAAGCATTCTTAGCATCCGTTACTACCTTTTCAATCGTTTTTTCCTCATTATAACAGGGAATTAAAACAGCTATCCTATCCATATTGTATCCTCTCTTATCCCTAATCCTAAAAACCCTGATAAATAAATTCTGCGGCACTAAATCCAGGTCCGTAATACCCAAGCAAAATAACGTAAAACAATAAAGAATACCAAATTATCCATCGAATCGGAAGACACTTTCCACCAATATATTCACGTACAGAACCCTTTTCCTGCAATAACGATACTGCAAACAAAACCATCATAGATACTACAGCAACTGTAAATTCAATCCAGTCAAGTCCTAAACCAAGTAACCCGCCGTTTAGTATTACCGCCGGATTCCATACTGTAATTGCTTCTTTAAGCATTGCAAGCGCATCTCTCACACTTGCTGCCCTGAAAAAGACAAAGCCTATGTTTACCAGAAAAAATGTCCGCAACACACGAAATCCATTAACCCACCAAGCTTCTGGATTAATATGAAGTCGCTTCATACCTTTTTGGTACCATGGTTCCAAAAATTCCCCCATAACAATATAAAACCAATGTAACAGGCCGGAACCAATTACGTATTTCCAGTCACCTCCATGCCATACACCTACCATGAACCACAGAATAAACATTCCAGAAAACGTAGTCAGCTGTTTCCCTCTCTTTTTCCCAAGTCTGGTTCTTAATGCCTTGCCAAGCTTAGTAAAAAAAGCCGAACGCAACAAAGGATAAAAAATATATTCCTTCATCCATACGCCAAGAGTAATATGCCATCTGCGCCAGTATTCACTGATGTTCTTTGAAAAAAAAGGTCTTTCAAAATTCTCCGGAAGCTTTATTCCAAAGGTCTGTGCTACACCTAAAGCAATATCCATTCCTCCCGAAAAATTAGTATAAAGCTGAAATGCAAATGCAATGGTGCCAATCCATATATACATTCCCGGATAGCTAACGTAATTCCCGTAGATTGTATTTACAATCAATGCCATTCGTTCGGAAATTACCAGAACCTTAAAGAAACCCCACAGCATTCTCTGCATCCCCCTTGTTACCTGTACATAACTAAAAGGGTGCGGTGCAAAAAACTGCTCTCCATCCTCCCTAAAACGCAAAATAGGGCCTGACAGCATGCACGGAAAAAACATACCATATAATGTCACTTTTGCAGGATTCCTTAGTGGCTCCGCAATACCAAAATAAACATCTACCACATATCCGATTAGAGAAAGGGAATAATAAGAAATACCTAATGGAACAAGCCAATTTAGCCCCGGCAAAAGTGCATCATTATGCCCAGATAAATAGGCAATGCCATTTACAGTATTAATACAGAAATTAACATACTTCAGTAAAAAAAGGACTGCCACATTTATTATAATAACCAGCAGCAGCGCTGCTCTTCGTATATGATCCGGCTGCCTCCCCTTACTAAGTAAAGCTGCTTCCTGCTCTTTTGCCTTAAGCATTATTTTAATTCCCCCAAAGCTGATACCTGCAGCTAAAAGAGGGTATAAAACCAAAAATCCCTGTCCCGAAAATAAATAATATGCAATACTCGCTGCCAAAAGAACCATCCACTGAAACTTTTGGGGAACTATATAGTATATTAACAATACAAGTACATAAAAAAGGAGAAAATAAAAGGATGTAATACTCAATGTTCCATTACCTTTCTTATACGCACTGACTAATTAAGCTGACTTATAATAATATCTGCCATTTCCCCAACATTTTTCATGGATACCACTTGACCCATATTAAATTTTACACCAAATTCCTGCTCTACTGCCGCAATCAGATTAATATGCTCCAGAGAATCCCAATCCTCTATATCATTTGAAGTAGTAGTGCCATTTACACAAATACTTTCATCATCAAAAACATCTCTGAATACCTCATTCAATTTTTCATAAATCTGTTCTTTTGTCATATCTTCCTCCATCTGCCCGCATAAACAGGCGCAATCTATACAGAAACAAATTAACTATTTTGTTTCTGCATACTATATTTTTCATTTATCAATCTTGATATATTTATTCTTCTCATCATATTCGTCCGGGACTAAAAATTTCCATACAGTCCCTTCCGGTTTCTCTTCAACCTTTGCAAATCCCTGCAAAGCATAAAAATCTTTTACCATACCATTCTTTGCCGTAGGATAATAATATCCATAAATTACACTAATCCCCTGCATTCTGCAAAAATATATGAGCACATCCATCATGGCATATTCCATATCCCGTTTCAATACACGGCAGCTCATTAGCCAAAGTTCAATATGAAGTTCCAACTGTTCCTTTTGTTGTTTATGTCCAATGACCACTGATACAACACCATTATCGCCAAACTTATCTTCCAATTTTCCATACAGTGTAATATATGTCATATCTTCCGCAATCTGTTCAATTTCAGCCTGGGTATAACGTCTGGTGGTCAAATTAAACTGATTACTTTTATTTGTGAGCTGAGCAATCCGCGACATATACATGGAATCAAAAGGTTTGATTACAGCTTTCATCTGCAATGACTTCAGATAAGCACCATAATCCGTAAATGAGGCTTCCTGCTTTGCACGCAGTACATTAGCCTTATACATTTCATTTCTTTTTCGATCATCCTCAGATAAAGCTGTTACTTCAAAATAGCCGTTATGATCTAATACACGTATATACTGCTCTGGTGTTCCAATATCGGGAACTGATACTCCACTCACATAGCTGCGGACAATTTCCCTTTCAGCAGGATTATCGTCGACAAAAACCAAACTATCCGGCAATATATTCATTTCCTGCGCAATTTCCAACATATTTTCACTTTTGGGCTTCCAATTCGCCTTTATCAGAATAAAATCTTCCGGCCGGAGTATTCCATCAGGGTGATTCAAACCTGAAACCGCATTTTCTTCCTCGTTTTTGGAGGCAATATTCAACATGACGCCAATATCCTTCAGCGCTTTTACATAATTTTGAAACTCTAAATAAACCTGGCCCATAGAAGTCTCCTGGCCAATTTCAAGATTATCTACGCCATCGTCCCCTACGATTCCTCCCCAAAGAGTATTATCCAGATCCAATACCAATGATTTTTTATTTTTCCCATAAATAGATTTGATGATATTGGATACATTTAAAGCCAACCAGGGAATAGCTTTCAAACTTAACGCATATTTATACATATGCCAATAAAAAGGATCTGACCATTCATCCAGTCCATATACTGCAGACTGATAATTAATATCGTTAATAAAAAAGTTGGCTGTATTTCTTGCATATTCGGCGAATTTTTCATTCAATCGATTAACAAAAGACGTACGGCCTGATAAAAAAACACTATCCTGATTCCCCATCAGCCTATAAAAAGGATATTCCATATTATTCTGAATTACAGGACATCTCCAGACAGCCTGAATGTTCGTCCACACCGCATGAAAATATTCAAACTGCTGATTCAAAAGTTCTTCCACTTCTTTCTCACTGCAGCCTGCCGACGGCCAAAACCTAATATTCCGATTACTGGTATGAATATAAATAATATCCGGATGAAAAGCATTCAATTTCTCATTACCAAACATCGCATCTTCCCAAAACTGCGCATATTCGGACTCATAAAACACAGGAGCTATTCCGTAGTTCAGCAAAAAAAGCTCCAACACACGAACAACATCATGTGTTGTGCTTCCTCCCAAAACCGCAATCCTCTTCTCTACCCTGACACTTCCATCTGTCAGTAACTGTTTTTTTAAATGCTTGGATTTTTTTAATATATACTCATTATCGAAGGGATATTCTAACTCTTTTAACATAAGCCTGAAGCTCCTTAAACTTCAATTACCACAGCTTTTCCCCAATTGTACGGTACCATGATAACACATTTAAATTTTTACCGCAATCAATATTCCGTCCAGTCTTCACGAGGGACCCCTGAAACCGAATTAAAACCATAATATGTAGCATACGCTACATTAATCCAATATCCAGGATCATCATGGATATCGGAATTATATCCATCACTATATTTTGTTTCAAAATCAGGCCGCAGCATAGGTATGGTAACATCCTCCACTCCTTCTTCTGCCTTTTGGATCAAATATACATCTCTTTCGTTATACTCCCGGTATATGCGGGCCAGATTAGCACCGCTGTCCATATAAGCAAAAAACATTAACAGCAACATAACAGACAGCAGGCCTGTTTTCAAAACAGCAAATACGCTTTCTATCCCTGATACATCTGCATAAAACTGAGTTACCGAAATTATCAGAAATATCCCCGCTCCAAAATAAGCTCTTGGCATAGGCTCAGGAGTCATAACCAGTGCATAGCATGTGGCTAAAAATACGAAGAACCAGGTAAGTCCATTTCTTTCCGTTCGCCACAGAACCTTCCAATTGTCCCGCTGATATCTTACAATTATGAAAAGCAACAGCCCGATAATCAATAATAAGAGAAAGTTTTCTCGTACTGCCAGCGTAATTTTCTGAAATCTTGAAATATAGGCAAACAGACCTGAATGCTCTTCTTCCGCTGCCTGCGCACGCACAGCATTCCCTGGTGCAGAAACCATAAATACAAAACCTAGTATCTGTCCCAAAAGCCCTGTAATCATCCAGGGACGGAGCACTTTCCATCTAAAAACACCACTTTTATTATTATCTCCTGTAAGGCTGTAATCTCTCCTCTTTTCATCAAATAAATAAAATCCCAAACAAATCAGAAGCATTAATATGCCGCCGCCTGATGTATTTTCGTTACACCATCCTGCCAAAACTCCCAATAAAGGCATTCCGGCAGTCCATAATAATGGATGCCTTAACTCTTTAACATGGGCAATTCCATAACGATATAAGGTCACAAAACTTAATATTATAGCAGAACCCCAAAGATAATTACATGCCCCGGTTTCCCATAAAACAGTCTGACAAAATACGACACCGAATATCCATACTAATAAGTTTATCAGAATATAAATTCCCGTATCATATTTCTTTTTATGCTCTACATTCCAATAAATTAATAATGTAAGCCATATAAAAACCAAGGAATTAGCCACATTAAAAATCATCTTATCCATTTTCAGAAAACAACGCAAAATTAAATGGCTGACAGAACGGCCAGACCATGTCATATACTGTTGATATTCCTGCTGTGCCAATTCCCAAAAGGAAGAAGCCTCCGATACTGTTTTCGCATAAAATAAATCATCAGTCATCATCGGTGTCAAAACATTAAATATAAAAATAAGAACGGCAGCCATGGCAACCGCCACTAAAAACAGACTTTTATCTCTTTTTCCCCCATTATCTAAATGCTTATTCATTCTTTTTCCTCTGCCCTGATTGACATTACCGTCTCATATTCCAAATGCCTGCCACTGGAAATATGAAACTCATTAGCATCCTTATTGCAGAATTCCTCTGTCAGTTCCTCTATCAAGACTGTTCCCGGATGAAAAAGAATTTCTAAATGGCGACCTTTTTTTTCTGCCTGTTTTTTCATCTTAGGCAACAGCTTATGAAATCTGGTGCTGTCCATATGCCCGCTCATTACGACTCCCCATAGAAACATGGGTGTATTTTTACACTGCCAGTCAGGCCTGTTTTCTTCAATCGTTTTTTCCATATTTGTCGCAAGAAAATTCAAAAGTATATTTTTTATCCAATTAACAGGCTTATAGGTTTTCCATAAACTGAATTCTGAAAGATAGGGAATAACAGGTTCTCTGGTAATACGTATATATTGCGTATAATACCGCTGTTCAACAATAACCTCCAGGAGCGCCCAATACACAAGCGGTATCATTTGAGTATGCTGATGGCCGTCAAAACGCAAAGGAGCCGTATTTCCAAAAAATCTGATAAATTTTTCTGTCTGGGCTTTTATCTCTTCCTTCAGTTCTTTTTTAATTATCATAAATTTTTTAGGTGAATAATTCCATATAAATAAGGTTGCCCAACTAATATTAAAGTATCCATTTTCATCAACTAAATGTGGTACAAGTGCCGGCTCTGCCAGACAATGTCCTTCCATAAAATTGAGATGAACTGTAAGAAGAGGTTTATGGGGAAAAGTATTTTTTTCTTTTATATATTTTTCCGCAAATTCTTCATAACATGTCATATTAGTAAGTACACTTATACTATCCAGCTTTCCGGCCCGAATACAGTTTAAAATATCCTCCGAACCATGATGGGACAAACAATAATCATCGGCATGTATTTCAATCACCTGCATTACATTTATCCTCATTTCCCAATAAATTGTCCTCTTCTGCTTTCTCCTCTTCTTTCCATATAAATGATTCTATAATATATCTTGGTCGGGCTTTCACCTCCAGATATATTTTCCCAACATACTCCCCAACAATTCCCAGCGAAAAAATAATTAAACCTCCCATAAGCAAAGACACAATAAGCGATGTTGTATAACCCGGTACATTTCTTCCGGAAAACCAATCTACTATACAATATATAATCATGAAAAAACTAAAGAGGCTTACCAGAAAACCGAGAATAGTAATTATTTGTATCGGCCTGGTACTCATAGATGTTATTCCATCAACAGCTAAAGTTACCATTTTTTTTAATGTATACTTTGATGTTCCTGCTTCTCTTTCTTTAACATCAAAATAAACCACATCGGATTGAAAGCCCATAGTTGGAATCAATCCCCGGAGAAACAGGTTCACTTCTTTATGTTCTGCCAACGCATCCAGAGCCCGTTTTGAAAGCAAGCGGTAATCCGCATGATTACTCATCACATTACATCCCAATATATGCATCAATTTATAAAAAATCCCAGCTGTAAACTTCTTAAAAAAGCCATCCGAGTTTCTGTCATTCCTTACACCATATACAACATCACACCCATTTTTATAGCATTGTATAAACTTATCAAGTGCTTCTATATCCTGCTGCAAATCGGCATCAATTGTAACTACCATATCCGCATGACTGCGCGAAGCCATCATACCTGCAAGTATTGCACTTTGATGTCCATAATTTCTTGAGAAGCTAAGTCCCGTAAAAGCTATATCTCCATCACATAATTTATGAATAATATTCCAAGTTTTATCTTTACTCCCATCATTTACAAACATTATTTTGCTTTTAGATGATATTTGACCGGACTCAGTCAGTCTTTTTATTTTCTCACGCATTACCTGCGCTGTATGCTCCAAAACTTCTTCCTCATTATAACACGGAACTACAATATATAAGATATCCCCTCTCTTTTCTGCTAAATCCATATCCATTTCCTCTTTCCAACAAATTCGAATTTTATTCTGTTATATCTTACCATGCTTATAGCAATCATGCAATTCTATGTCCCAACATTTTACATGGTACCTGTACCGCCCAAGCTAACACTGCAAAACAGCTAATCCCCAATTCCCTATAGGTATACCAGTAATGCTCATAGGAATGGTTTCCCATAGCCAGATACCAACCTAGTGTAATAGCACGTTGATATTTAGTATTACAACAGTTTCCTATTCAGAAGCTGTTGTAAACTTAGGATATAACGAACTTAACTTTACTCTGGCATCTCCAGTTCTAAACTGCCAGTTAACCTTTGCCGCCATTGTATTGCGTTCGGTTTCCCATGCAGATAATTCTTCACGAAGTTTGTTTATACTCTCAATTCTTCGTGACAAACACTGCCTGGTCATTTCTGGTCGTCACCCGGACGCATGGACAGCGGTTCCCTTGCATCACCCAATAGCTGGTAAGTTTTTTCATCCATACAGATTCTGGATTATAGGGGAGTTCATATACATCCAAAACATCTTCCATACATGCTATGAATTCCTCATCTTCTTTTGAGGGGATACACCAGTAGTCGTTTTTGTGAGGTCGAAGTTCGTTTTTTTTAAGGCTCTTCGGATTGCCTTATCTTTCCGGATGATAGACTTTAACCCAAAACATAAGTATAACTTCTGTAATCACCCTATCCAAATCTTATTCTTCATTTCATTCTGACTAATTTAGACATGAGGCATTCAGAAAATATCTGTTTTAAATTATAAAATATGCCATCAAAGGTAAAAGGGCAAAAAAACTATTTAAAGCAAATCTCGCAAAAACACTTCCCTTATCAATTTCCATTTCATCTTTATGCTGCTTTTTTCTTCCAGGCCATGTTATTATTAACATCGCTGCAATCGTAGTAATAAACACACCTGTTAAAAGTGCCTCTATATTCTGACCTGCGCCTTCCGATAAGTTATCAAAAAGCCTGGAGAAATCAACACCTCTAATTTCTCTCCCATTCAGAATACCAGCAAGCATCCATCTGATGTTAGCAGAAGCCGCATATGCATATCCGTAATTGCATAATCCCATAATAAAATATGCCGCACCTGCTGCCGTTTCAAGCCATATTAATATTTTGGTTCTTTCCGGATAAAGAAGAATTAACAAAGCTACAAATGGCGAGTATACCACCGCCCAATAAGGCAATGTTGTAGCCCCCAGGAAGAAACAACTGTATCCTGCGAAAGCAACCCATATCACCACATATTCTCGGTTAATATCTTCGTATTTCGTATACCAGCACCATATTAGCAATGCCAAAAATAATATCACAAATACTGACACTGTGATACCAACCAAGTCTAATCTTCGCTCAAACAGCAGTCTAAGAAATCTCCTCTCATCAAACTGTGTTGGCGTGGCCATTTTATCGTAAAAAAATATAATCTTGGATAGTAATGATAAACTCAATGCAGCTAACAATCCCCGAATTATATATAAAATTCTTTTTTCATTTAATACCAATAATGGAATAAACACAAATAAGGCAAACATTTTACAGGTAACAGCAAGGGCAAACCAGATGAAAAATTTCTTCCTATCCTTTCGGATATATGCAGCCATACCCATCAACATAAAAAAGGTATTAAAAATATCTATTTGCCCTAAACAAAACAATCCATTAATTAGAAACATAGAACTGGAAAAAAAATAGCAGGCCCAAATTATTTTTTTATTTTCCTTTAACAGTAATTCCCCTATTTTACAAATTGCCCAATTACATCCCACAAAAGGAAACAGATTCCCGATTCTAGCCCACAGTAATGCAACAAAATTGGTTTCAAAGGTTAAACCAGTAATCTGTTCCCATATATATGTTGGAAGATTCCATACTGCAATAGGAAGATATATCCAGATATCATATGGAACCTCTCCACTTTGCGGATTTGCATTTCCTATCGTAAGCTGGGAGCCTGTTCTGTAGAAATGTAAGATTCCGTCTTTAAACAGAGAATTCCAAAAATTTATACTATGCCTTACAATCATCTGCAAATCCACATAGCAATAATTCAAAAGACAGATAAACATTATCAAACCTAATCCTCCCCACCACCATGAAGAAGGCTTGTCCAATAACATTTCTTTATGCAATTTATTTTTTTCCGGCCTATATAATTCTTTTCTCATCTTGATTTTCCTCTTTTTTCAACAGAAAAACAGCAATACCAATACCACCGAAAAAACTACCACCTAACAAAAACCAGCTGATTATGCCTCTTAACATTTCTACCTTAATTATATTACCATTAAAACAATACATGGGTTTATCAATTCCATGATATTCTAAAATCCTCCCTTTAAAATCAGCAGGCAACTTACTCTGATCTAAAAAAACTTCTTCTCTGGTACCACAATCTGTATTTCCTACTGCAATATACACCGCTTCTGGCGCAGGATTCATAACCAAATACAATATACTGGCTGTCATCCCACCCACTATTATCACCAAAGCTAATTTTATTTTCTTATTAATAATTTGTTCTCTACATTTTTCAAAATATAGACAGATACTATTGGCCGGATAATATATCGTTCTTCCTATAGTTGACAAGTTCAAACCAAATTTACTTCCTTTTTTATTACATGTCCATTGAAATAAAGCTTCTCCTATAAAAAGCAAAGAGAGATTTTTAAAAGAAGTATTAAATAGAAAAGGTTCCGAAATACCAGTAATTAAAAAAGTAAGAATAATTGCAAGCTCTTTTCTTCTATTTGTTTCAACATAATTTCTGATAGTAAAATAATATGCCGCTATAACGATAATAAATATTATCCATCCATTATTTACCAGAAGACCTACGTAAGAAGAATCTAACGCAAAGGAAAAATTCATCGACGCCAGATTCTTTCCAAAAGGAGCCAAACCACAACTGAGATATACACTGGATGCGAGAAAACGATTGTTTACAGCTTTATTCAGGAATTCTCCTATTTTGCGAATAATACCCGATGTATCAATAATTAAGGGAGCAATAAGCGACACACTTACGCACACAGGAAGAATACTTTGCATTAAAATTTTCTCCAACCTGGAAAAACTTTTTCGCAACCTAAAGTAGCATGAAATTCCCAGGAAAAGAGTGACAAGAATTACGCCTGTATAACTTACAGAATATAAAAATACGTAACAATTTCCAAGGAAAAGTACCCCCACCAATGCCATATATTTTTTACCATCACAATTAACCATGTATAGAATAAATGCTACCAAAACTGCATAGGATATTTGGAGCACATTGGGATGGGGATAACCAAATGACCAACGAATTATAGGCCCCAGTCCCATTTTCTCATGTACTAATGCAAGACCTGTTGATATTCCTGTCACTTCCATAATTGTGCGCCAGGTAAAACAGGCAGACCAAACCACCAGACCCACCTTAAAAACACGTTTTATTGGAACATTTTTTAGTCCAATAACCATCAAGATATTAATCAACGGAGCTTTATCAGAAGTAGTTACATATATCATCACTCCCAGCGACAGTAATGCTCCTTCAATCAATAATTCTCTAATTGTATGCTTTTCCAAAAGCAGCTTCAGAATAATACATGAAAAAGAGAGAATAAGTGCTATATTATAATATAACATCCCTTCATATAATCCCAGCCCCTTTGCTGCCAGCATAATGCTCCAAAATAAATAGTACAGAATTTCACCTATACAAATATCCGTCCTTTGTTTTGCCGGCTTCTGTACCGTTCCACATTTCATTTTAACAATTCCTTTCTGAATAGCTCTTTTTTCTGCATTCCGACATCACAAACAGGTAATAAAACGGAGCTGACATAATAAATGGAAGGCAATATCTCATTAAAATACATGGTCCTAATAACAACGTAACACTATAACACAGAATAAAAATTCCAGTTATAACCGCCGCTTTTCTCTTTTTTATAGCGGCAATTACCACGGCAAATAATATAACCCAATTGTAAACTGCCGGTGCAAAAATTACTGAGAATACAGGAATTTTCTGATAAATACGGCTATCATTCACATAAGTAATCAACCTCTTCAAACCGGGCATAAGACTTTGCTCCGACACAATATGTTCTTCATCCAGAGGCTTCCAAAACTTTAATTCCAGCCAAGATTCACGAATGCCAGCATGTGTCAAGTCTCCTATATGCCATAATCCTTGTGTATTTAACAAGAATGCAGCAATGTATTCTTTAGGGTATTTTAATCCCATTCTTAACCAAAGTTTATAATACCCTACACTATCGGTTTTATAAGAGGAATAATTCCAACCATTTTTTACCGGATCCGCAATATCCGGTATATATTCCTTCATAGCACTTTTATTGTAATAAGACTCTATTTCCGCTTTTTCTTTTTCCGTTAAGTTTTCATATTGATAATTATATACTCTGGCAAGTTGTTGGCCTGGCAAAGATAATTTTTCTCCTTTATTATCTACTTCTGCCTTGCTGATTCTTATTATTGCTGTACTCAATATAAAGGAAACTGAAACGGCAAGCAATATAATAACTGACATTTTGATAAATATATTTCGTCTGTCCTTCCGCTTAACAAATAATGCCCCTCCTACTCCTCCAATTATAAACACAGAAAGAAGCATTCCATAGATAGAATTATTCCTAAACAAACTCATCAATGCCGACCAGAAAATCACTTCACAGCCCCTCTTCACCCCCCCATGCCTTCCATATCCCGCACTCTGTGCCTCCATACCTGTACACAATTTCATAATTTTCATAATAACAACTAAAAATAGCGCTGAAAAAATCGTGTCTTTAGTAGTTGATATTCCCATAAGAGGGAAAAGAGGGAATAGTGCAAAAAATAGTATAATAATCGCCCTTGAACGCCTTGATATATACATCCTTTCAATATAGAGACACGCATACGCTAAAGATGCTGCGACCATGGATAATTGAATCAGAGAATAAAATGCCAGTCCACCATTATAATTATTCCCTCCTCCTGTCAAATAATTGCCCACATCACATAGAACTCCCCAGAGAAATGAATGCACCACTGGATTCCAAGTCCCATAGGAATGTTCGATATATTGTCTCCATTGCAATGGAATGTCATAACAATATATCCCCGGAAAAAACGCAGCATAGACTGGACTCCAACAAAACATAAATATCAGAAAAAAACTGATATAACCTTTCCATCCAAGCCAATTCCCAATACCATAACTGCAATTACCTACAGTCAGACACTCTGCAAATTTTAAGCTATATTTAGATAAGGGCAATGCAAGTATCATGCACAACAGAAGACTTAGTATACAATATGCATAGGAAAAATCATGACGGTTTCTAACTCCATCACCAGCTACATAATATCCTATTAACTCTGCATACAGTAAAAAAATCAAAAAGAAAAAATACAGAATGTTTCTTTTTCCCTTTCTCCAGTTTTTATAATAAATATAAAATATAGATATAAAAATTATAAAAGCAGCAAAAGAGCCACCAAATACCCGGATATCCATGCCAATAAGGTGAATAAGCATTTCCACAATTACTACCGACAGAAAAGCTATTACAAAACAAATAATTGACTTTATCTTTTTTTCATTTTTATTCATGTTATACATAGTCTACTTATCCTTATGGTTTTTAATCTGACCATCGAGATAACTTCACTGGATGGATGTAGTTACAATTAGAGGGCCAGTTATTAAAAAGTTCTGTAAGGCTATTGGAATATTGTTTCTCCAACTGATTTACTTCTTCTTCCTCCCACATTACTTTTCCTACATCCTTGCCCCTTCGCTTTTGTAAATTTTTACAATTCAATTCCATTGCGGTAGGAATCGCAATCTCCACAAATAATCGAATCGCTGCAAACACTCCAAATACCTTGGCGAGTATGATGATATCATCTTTGTGTAGCATAAAAATATCACTATATCCTCCAAAAAAAGGATATGGCATGTCTATTCCTCGGAAAAGCTTCAAAACATGTTTCGGATGCAATATAACAAAATCCAGCAGTTCTTTCTTGTTCATAATTCCATTAAAAAGCTGTTTATATTCAAGTCTAAAATCACCCTCAGTATAATTTAGTTTTATCACTTTTGCAAAAGCATCACTTTTAGGCATAATTTCATTTTTAAAATTAGTTCCTGTATATTCATTGAAAGATTTGAATGCATTAAAATGGCGAACCTTGTAATTCCACGGTAGACCACCTCCAAGTGGGCAAGTTTCAGGAATATAAGAGGCCATATCCGTTATCTTAAAAATATTGAATAGATTATTCTGGTTTATACAGGGATTTAATAACAAATCATCTCCAATAAATAGATAATGTGTGTACTTTTCACTATAAAAATATCTCAATCCCTGAGACACATATCCCTGAAATTGAAAAGAAGATTCATAAACAGGTATAACATTTTTTTTCCTTCCCTCGTAAAAAGGAACTAGATGATATATTGCCGCAAATCGTTCTTTATATATTCGTTCCAGAATATCAATATTTTTCTCAAACCTATGATTGTATATAATAACAAGACAAATATGAGTCATTTATATTTTCTCCTGAATATATTTGCAAAGTTCCATTGCCTTCCCAACAGTCACATCTGAATTATAATGCTGATGTTCACCCCATCTTCCCAGACCATATACCCCATGTTTTTGACAAAACTGCAGCAAATTTTTCATAATTTCAGGCTTATTTATAGTATTCAAAGGATATGCATACTCATTCAAATATCTAAAGTTATCGGTTTCTTTCTCACCTTTACATATATGTTCCGCATTCGTTTCCGTCCAAAACCCCTTACTATGCGAACAAAAATTATGACGCACCAAAATTCGATGATATGACAGTTTGGGATCCGGATAATAAATCCAATGTGCTTCTGTATCTAATGAATTTGAAAAATATTCTGTTTGGATTGATTTTTTCTTTAGTCCTTTGATACTTTCAACAAGTTTAAAAGGCATGCCTATAAGATCTTCAAACACTTCCCATGGAATTGTAGTAACTATGGTATCCGCATGATATTTTCCTCCCTCTTTCGTGAAAACTTTTTTTTGTTTAAAATCTATACATTTCACAGTTTCATTACAGACTAAATGTTTATTAACCATATCTGCCATTCTCAGCCACAATTCGCCATATCCATAATTCTTGGGATAATAAAAATGTGCATGCCCTGGCTGAGAACCATAAGTTCGTTTTTCCAAGCAGGAACGCAGGGTTTCTTCAAAATTTACATTTGGCAGCTTGTCCAGCCAGTAGGTTCCCAATAAATCAATATTGCTTCCAAACATTTTTCTGTTATAAGGAATCATATAATCTTCCGCAATTTTATCACCTAGTTTCCAATATATCCATTCTACAAATTTCTGAGGCATTTTTCTTCCTGTATTGCAACCGGCCGTTGCAATCGACTTTAGATATTTTACCTGCTCATCGATGCTTAATTGCCAGATATTCGCTTCTATTGGATGACTAATTATACTACCTGCCACAGCAATACGGCTATCCCGTTCAAATAAATTCCACTCTTCTTCCGGCATAAACTGGAATAAAAAACTGTTCACCTTTGGATTCCTAACATCAAGGAAATGACCTCCTCCTATATCAAACGGTGAACCATCAACCTGCATCGAACGACACAGCCCACCGGCTTCAGCTTCACGTTCTAGTATCAAAAAACTTTCTTCACCCGCCTCCTTTAAACAATTAGCAAAAGATAAGCCAGCCGGTCCAGCACCAAGAATTAAATATTTCATTTACCTTCTCCACTGATATTTTTAAATAACTTGCCCTCTCTTTTTATTTCTTACTGCAATATTCAATTCAACCGCTATTGTCTGTAATACTCATTACAGAGTAGTGAAAACCGCAATATATTCCTTAATCATTTCCGCCATATACGCCAACATATCCTCCGACATCCCAGGATAAAGCCCAATCCAAAATGTATCATTCATAATCCTGTCCGTATTTTTCAGTTCTCCCACAACCCGGAAACCTTCTCCACTTTTTCTCATTTCATCAAAACATGGATGTTTCAACAAATTTCCAGCAAACAGCATTCTAGTCTGAATTCCCTTATTTTCTAAATACTGCACCATCCCATTACGATCTAATCCATTCTTGCAGGTCATCAAAAAACCGAACCAGCTCGGCCTACTTCCCTCACAGGCTGATGGTAATTCCAGATATTCCTTCACCCCCTGCAATTCCCGGGAAAGAAACTCAAAATTTTTCCTTCTTGCTTTAATAAAAGATGGCAATTTTTCAAGCTGAGCACAGCCTATGGCAGCTTGCAAGTCCGTAGCCTTTAAATTATAACCAAAATGAGAATAAACGTACTTATGGTCATACCCAAACGGAAGTTCCCCATACTGACAATCAAACCGATGGCCACACATATTATCCTGTCCAGAAACACAACTGCAATCCCGCCCCCAATCGCGGAACGAACGGACTATTTTATTAAGAAGCGGATTATTAGTGTATACAGCTCCCCCCTCCCCCATAGTCATATGATGGGGCGGATAGAAGCTGGAGGTACCAATATCCCCCACTGTCCCCGTAAAACACTCCTTTCCATTCCAATTATATATAGAACCCAATGCATCGCAATTATCTTCAATCAGCCACAAGCCATGCCTGTCGCAAAAGTTCTTCACAACCTTCAGATCAAATGGATTTCCCAAAGTATGCGCCGCCATGACAGCCTTTGTTTTAGGCGAAAAAGCCGCCTCCAGCATGGTCACATCTATATTGTACTGGGGTATTGTCACATCCACAAATACAGGAACCGCTCCATATTGAACAATAGGAGCTATGGTTGTAGGAAATCCTGCTGCAACTGTAATCACTTCATCCCCCCTTTTTATAGCCCGTTCTTTCAACAGTGGAGATGTAAGTGCCATAAAAGCAAGCAAATTGGCGGATGAACCTGAATTTACCAAAGAGCAAAATCTTACCTCCAGATATTCAGCCATTCTTTCTTCAAAACTGACTGTATATCTTCCTGAAGTCAACCAGAATTCCAAAGCACTGTCAACAAGATTGAGCATCTCCGCGTTATCGTAAACTCTTTTTGCATAGGGAATTCGCCCTCCCTTTTTATAAACTTCCTCCGCACCATGATATTTATCACAATATGCCTTTACCATATCCAGTATCTGTACTCTGGCCTGCTGTTCATTCATTTCTTCAAACATTTATTTTCCTCCTGAATCAACTGTTCTCCAAGGTGCTCTACCTGTTTTCCATATTTCTTCCAGATATTCTTTATCCCTCATTGTATCCATGGGAGACCAAAAGCCTTCATGGCGATAAGAATCCATAAGTCCTTTTTCTGCTAAATTTTCAAAAGGGCTGTCTTCCAGCATTTCACTACCGTTTCCCAAATAATCAAAGATTTCAGGTTCCATTACCATAAATCCGGTGTTTACCCATGACTGATCCTTTCTTGCTTTCTCCTTAAAATTCTCAATCAGACCATTTTCGTCCATTTTGACCGCCCCGAATCGTCCTTCTGGCTGTACCGTAGTAATGGTAATTGTTCTTCTTTTTATGGAATGATATTGTAGCAACTTAGAAATATCCACATCAGCTACACCATCCCCATAGGTCAGCATAAAAGGCTCTTTACCTATATAGTCCCGAACAGCAAGAAGCCTTCCTGCCGTTTTGGTTCGCAGACCTGTATCCGCAAGGGTAACCTTCCAGGGTTCCTTTGTATTTCCAGATATCTTATGGCTATTTGTCCGTAAATCAAAAGTATTATCACCCTGATAAGAATAATAATTAACAAAATAATTCTTAATCATATATCCCTTATAACCACAGCATATTATAAATTCCTGAAACCCAAAAGAGGCATACCATTTCATGATATGCCACAAGATTGGTCTTTCCCCTATTTCAATCATCGGCTTAGGCTTGAGCTGAGATTCCTCGCTGATTCTCGTCCCCATACCCCCTGCTAAAATTACTACTTTCATAAATACCACACCTTCCATGGAGCAAGTCCCGCATTCCAGCGATTTTCCAAATCCACCTTATCCCTGTTTGTTTCAACAGGACGCCAAAACCCCTTATGTCTGTATACGGCAATCTGTTTTTTTTCCGCAAGTTTAGGAAGTAGTTGGGCATCCAGTTCATAATTACCATTCAGATAATCAAATACTTTGCGATGGAACACATAAGTGCAGGCATTAGCCCAAGACTGCCAATTCTCCTCCCTTCCTGTGCTGTACATACATTCCAACAAATTATCCTCTCTTACAGGTAATACCTCATTTCTGCCTGTTGGTTTGGCTACTGCCATCGTTACCAGTTTATCATTTTGAAGAGCAAAATCAACCAACTTACTTATGTCGATATCCGATAGACAATCCCCATAGGTAACCAAGAACAAATCATCCCTTACATACTTTCTTGCTTCACTGACGCGCTGCCCTGTTGTAGCAAACAAACCGGTATCAGCTACTGTCACCTTCCAGTCCTCAGTAACCTTCCGATGAATATCCACCCGATTGGTTGCTAAATCAACAGTGATGTCGGATTGATAAATATAATAATCCATAAAATAATCCTTGATTACATTAGCCTTATATCCGCCGCAGACAATAAATTCATTATACCCAAAATGACTATATTGTTTCATAATATGCCACAGCAAAGGCTTTTCTCCAATCTCCACCATAGGCTTGGGAATGCCTTCTCTGTCATCACTGATTGTACTTTTAGAACCACCAGCTAAAATTATTACCTGCATCAGAATACGCCTCCTGCTCATTTATATCCAATATAAAAATATAGTTTTCAGCTAAGATATAATATAGCATAGAAGCAGATAGTTTGCCAACAAATTGTGATAATAATACTCTTTATTGTTCAACAATTTCCCCTAGGAATTCTTCGATCTGTCTCTTCATACAACCCGCAAGGTCCCCCTTTTGCATATACAACCAGGACCATTCCACGATTTTTTCCATAGTCACGTCCATATCCCATCTGGGTTTCCAGGAAAAAACGCTTTTCAATTTAGAACAATCTAGCTTCAAATATCCAGCTTCATGCGGCCCCCCATCATATTTACTCTCCCACCTGATTTCCTGTCCCGTTATCGCCTTCCATTTCTCACAAAAAAGCGTAGCCAGCTGCCCTGTAGTAAGACAGTCTATTTCTTCCGGACCCACGTTATAGTTTCCCGCCAACGCTGCATTTCTATACTGCTCCTTAGCTATCATCAAATATACAGCTATAGGTTCTAGCACATGCTCATAAGGCCTCACAGAATAAGGATTTCTCACAATTATAGCTTTCCCTGTCTCAGCCGCTCTCAGACAATCCGGAATGATCCTATCTGCAGCAAAATCTCCTCCTCCAATCACATTTCCCGCCCGCACTGTTGAAATAGCAATGTTTCTCTCCTTCAGAAAGGAATTCTTATAGCTGTCCGTTACTAACTCCGAACATGACTTTGAATTCGAATAGGGATCATAGCCATTTAACTCCTCATCTTCCCTATAGCCCCAATACCATTCCTTATTTTTATACACCTTATCTGTAGTGACATTAACAAAAGAACGAACACTGCTGCATTGACGGATACATTCCAGTACATTCACGGTTCCCATTACATTCACTTCATACGTATATACTGGCTCTTCATATGATCTTCTCACCAGTGGTTGGGCCGCCATATGAATCACTATTTCCGGTTCAAATTTTTCAAATACCTTTTTTAATCGTTCAAGGTCTCTAATATCTCCAAATATAGAAAACATGTCTGCCGACTTTTCTAACAGAACAGAACTTTCCGATAATTCTCCCTTATATGTTTTACAGTCGCACATTTTAGATAATTCATATAGATTGGGAGATGTAGATGGTTGCAAGGCATAGCCCACAACCTTGGCCCCAGATAGAGTTAATAGCTTACACATCCAGGTGCCTTTAAATCCTGTATGCCCGGTGACCAAGACTTTTTTCCCCCTATAAAAATCAAATAAATCCGCCAGTGCTCTCATTACTTCACCGCCTCCACTTTCTATTCCTCTACCGGTTCAATAAACAAATTTGCAATCAATTCTTCTCTATCAAGAAAGGGGGCAAGATCTTCGAGCGGCGGACTTACCAATCTTCCATCTGGAAGACGTTTAGTGGCGCTTTTGGGCTCCCATACTTGTACAGTATCCGTAAAAATCTCGCAAAACACATATCCCGGCTCAGTAAGTGCCTTATATACCACCTGCTTCATTTCCTCATTGCTGTGCGCACAATAATAAGGGAAACCAAACGCTACAGCAATTTTACTATATTCAGGGAATGATAAATCCCCACTTTCAGGACCTATTCCCACCTTAGAGTGTTCCTTAAACAGATTGCTTTGAGTCTGTCTAATGCTATGATATCCTTGGTTATTAATGAGAAATAACTTAATGGGGAGTTGATTTGTCACTATAGTCTGAAGTTCCTGAAGATTCATCATAATACTCCCATCCCCCTCAAGGCACACCGTACTTCGCCTTCCGCCTGCAATACACAGTCCAATTGATGCAGGAAGGCCATACCCCATACTGGCAATGGCACTATTAATAATAAAACGGGTACCATGTTTAATACACCAACTCTGATGTCCTACCACACAGCAGGCACCATTACTTACAGCTGTCAAACTGTTTTCAGGCAGAGAATCACTCAAATATCTGATAAAAGCAAATACATTAGCAGTTTGTCCATTCTCCCTCCAGTGTCTTTCCAAAGTGACCGGATAATTCAGTTTCCATGCTCTGCATTGTTCACGCCACCACTCTTCCTGTGATAGCCATCCAGATCTATTAGACAGCTTTCTGCATATGCTTTCCAAAAAATCCTTTGCATCGGCCCATACGGGATAGTCAACGTGAATAGTAGGTTTCTTAAACTCTGCTGGATCAATATCAACCATTATGACTTCAGCTTCGCGCGCCCAGGTCTTCCAGTTATAACCAACCTGGCGGATACTGATACGCGTTCCTATTGCTAATATCAGATCGGCATTCTGAACAGCAAAATTACCGGCACGGTCGCCCATATTTCCCCCTCGGCCACAATACAGCGGATGAGTATCTTCTATAAGATCCACACTGTTCCAATATGTTACAACAGGAACCCCTAATAAATCTATAGCTTTCCTGAAATTCTCATAGCCTCCCGAAAGCCGTATTCCTCCTCCAGCATATATTACAGGTCTTTTCGCCGCAGATATTTTTTGCAAAATGTCCTCCACAACGTTATCGGATAACAAGGGTGGAAGGCTGATATCATCCGCAGTATCATAACCTCTCAATTGTTCCGTATTAATATACATCCCCTGGAAATCAACCGGAATGTCCAGCCATACCGGACCAGGTCGCCCTGTCACAGCAAGATGCCATGCTTTTTCAAGCATATATCGAATTTCGTACGGGGTTTCCAGCATAGCTGAATACTTACACATGCATCCAACAGCTTGGGTTATATCAAATTCCTGATCTCCCACCGCACGCAACGGCAGGCCATCCGTAAACTGCTGAGCATATCGTGCAGTCGTATCATATCGGACTTGACCGCTTATAATGAACATAGGAACAGAGTCAAGCCATCCACCCACAACACCTGTTATGGCATTAGTTCCTCCTGGTCCCGTGGTAACGCATACGACTGCCATTTTATTCTCATAACGCGCATAAGCCTCTGCCGCAATGGCACAGGCCTGTTCATGATGGTTGTACGTACAGTGAATCTTTGGATGATGTCCAAAGGCATCATTTAAATGCATTGCGCCACCACCTACCACGGTAAAACAATCTGTAATGCCATGAGTGGAAAGAAAATCTGCGATGTAATCGGCTAGTCGGACTGTATTATTCTTTTTCATAACCATACCTTCCCAAAATATAATTGTCATTAGCTTCCAATTAAGAATTACTTATTATTTTATTGAACCAAATCGCACATGCTGTGCAATAGCCTTTCTTATCTTTTCTCTGCACCGTTGCCACGGTGCTCTTTTTCTTTTACAATAGCCTTATCCTTATGAAAGGAAAAACCCTACGGATGAGTGCTTAGTTTGGCGACCGGGCGTCTCATACCGTAGGGATCCTACATGTATGAGTATATCGACCTTTTTACTTTTTTTCAAGCCTGTTCGTGCTCCTCCACATAGATTTTTTGAATACTGCAAAAATCTTTTAAGGAGGGCTATTGCCATGAATACACTTTACAGTGATTTTATACAGAAACATCTCGACATCCTTTCTTTCCGGGACCTGGCTCCCAAAACAATCTCTACCTGCCTCTCTTATCTGGACGAGTTCCTTAATTGGGTCGAAAAAGAGCTTTCCGGAAAAATTCTTTCAGAGGTCTCTTACGAAGAAATCCGTATCTATCTACGTTATCTCAAGGAATTTCGGAAGTTAAATAACAGGACAATCAATGTCCACATCGCTCAATTACGGGATTTCTATCTCTATGTCCTGCACAAGGTTTGGGATCGTTATCAAGTCCCATATCTGCACTATGATCAGTTTCTCCCCAAGGTTCCTTCTGTAGAAGAAGTGAACGAAATCATTGACTCTATATCAAATATCAAACACAAAGCGGAAATCGCACTGCTGTATTCTTCCGGGCTTCGAGTCAGTGAACTGTGTCGCCTCCATTGTGGTGACATCCACGCTTCCAAAAACTTTGTTTATGTCAGTCGCAGCAAGAACCGTTCTGACCGTTATGCCGTTCTTTCTGTAAAAGCTCTGGATATCCTAACTTCCTATATTCGTTCCGATTACTCAGCAGCCAAGAAGGACTGTTGGTTATTCCCCGGACAGAAGCCGGATTCCCACATCTGTACGCAGACGGTCTATAACATCTTGAAAAATCAATTGGATGAACTCGGATGGCAGGAAAAAGGCTTCAACTGCCACAGTCTCCGGCATGGATTTGGATTGCATTTATATGAAGCCGGTACAGATATCATCTCCATCAAAGAGGCTATGGGGCACAAATCCCTTTCCGCCACGGAGGTTTACCTTTCTCTTGGTATCGGTAATGGAAGGAGTGTGAAAAGCCCTTATGACCTTGACAGATAATCCCTCTTATCCCATCCGTGATGCTTTTCAGAAATTCCTGCCAGAGTACCTGAACAACCACACCCTCACTGCCCAGCAATGGAAAACGGCAAACTGTATCGCAAACTGCAAAACCGGTGGGCTGGGATATAATGTCAGCTATTGTGAATCATGCGGGCATACAGAAATCCATGCAGTTTCCTGTAATAACCGACATTGCCCTTGTTGTCAGTCTCCCATTGAACAAAAATGGATTATGGAGCGCAATTCAGAACTCATAGAAGGCATCGCTTACTACCATGCGATTTTTACAGTTCCTTATGAACTCAACAGTCTAATCTATGAAAATCAGGAATTACTGTATGGATTGATGTTTCATTGTGCGACAGACACCCTGCTCACACTGTGTCGTGATAAAAAGCATATGGGGGCAACTCCAGGAATTGTTTCCGTACTTCATACGCAGGGACAACGGCTGAACTTCCATCCTCATATCCATACCATGCTTTCCGGTGGTGGACTTACTACATCGGGTCAGTTTATAGAAGCAGCACATAAAGGCTATCTCCTTCCAAAAGATGCCATGGGCAAGCTTTATCGTGGAAAATTTCTGGACGCACTGAAGAAGTATTACCAACAGAAAAAACTTAATTTCCAGGGCGCTTGTCTGAAACTTCGCAATCAGTATGAATGGAAAACATTCATCGACCAGCTTTATCATAAGGACTGGATTCCGCATATCAAAGAAACGTTTAATGGCTTTGGTAATGCAGTTACCTATCTTGCCCGGTATGTATTCCGCAGCGCCATCAGTAACAGCCGAATCGATTCTGTGGATGATTCCGGTGTGACATTCCATTATAAGGATTATGCGGATAACAGTAAAACGAAGTCTCTGCACATGAGCGGAACAGAATTCATTGATGCGTTTCTCATGCATGTATTACCCAAAGGATTTTGCCGTGTACGCTTTTCGGGATATCTCAGTAACTGCCAGAAAACCAAAAAGTTGAAACTGATTTGTAAACTTCGGCATTGTGTTTATACCGGAAATCCAGTGAAAGGAAAAACAATTGCAGAACTCATGCTCCTGCTTTATAACCGGGATATTTGCTCCTGCCCGGTATGTCACGGCAGAAAGATACATCTTCCACGTGGGGTATCACTAAATGCTTATTCAACCCGTCGCACCTTGACAAACTGAAAAATCCATTCAAAAAGCCGCCTGAATAAAGGTGGTCTGGTTGTTGTACCCGAAAATCAATAGTTGGGTTTCTTCAAACATATTAAATTCGAACTGTACTTTGAAATATCCGCAGTCTCCGTACTGTCTCGTGTTTTGTTTTTGGTTGCGGTAGACACCTTACCAGTTAAGCAACCTTGCACTTGGTACACATTCACGCTCTAAACCATATTTTTTCAGAATTGCAAACCAACTCCTTTTACCCACTCTATCACATATTCAATACCTTCTTCAAAATCTGTTTCCGGAATAAATCCCGTATCTTGTGTCAATTCTAATATATTTCCGCTAAGATACATCACCTGATTTGCTGTATAGGGAATTTCCCCATAACCCGGTTTATCATGATAACCTGTCTTTTCTTTTATAATCTCAATATAATCTTTAAGCTTCTTATTGTACCCTCCACTTAACACATAGGTTTTTCCGACCTTCCCCTTTGTCCCTAACAGATAAAAAGCTTTCGCAGCATCACCCGAATACAGATAGTCCCAAACCTGTTCCCCCTCTGTAAGTGATACATGCTCCTGTTTAAGAAAACTACGTGTAACTGAACTGACCATAGTATCCATCCCATCATAAGGACCATAAACACTCAGTACTCTCACCCAGATGCAGTCAATTCCAAGCTGTTCACATAACAACTTGCTAAGTTGTCCTGCACAAAGTTTAGCGATACCATAACCGTTTTCCGGAAAGGCTGGAGTATCAGGCTGCAGAGTTCCCTCATATCTTCCATACTCAGCCTGAGATCCAGCTCCTATAAAACGTCTGCACTTCAGTCTATAGGCTAATTTAACCGCATCCAATGTATACTGAATATTTTTCATTTGAATCTCAACATTATTTCTTGAATTACCCCAAGTTGCTTCCCATGCAAAATGGTAAAAAACATCATACCCTACATTATCCAAACTAAATAAAGCCAATTCCTCCAAATTACACTCAATAAGTTTTATAAAACTATTCTCCGGAATCAACTTAACTCTTTTAGAATTCTTATGACAAAGAACTATTACTTCCGTTTCCTCTTTAATGCATCTCTGTATTAATGCCATCCCAATAGTTCCTGTCGCTCCAGTCATTACCACTCGTTTCATATAATATTACATCACCTCTTTATATACAACAGCCATTGCCATTTTTCTGACAGCTTCTCTATATTCTATTTCATCACAACCCAAATATTTTTTAATAAAATCCTTTTCTGATATACCTACCTTTTCAAAATAATGTTGCAGGTAACTATCAATCAATGTTTCTTCTTTTTCAATACGTTCCAAAGGAAAAGAAATTTTATTATTTCCATTAACACCATCAATACTTGCAAGTATTTTTCTATTCTCTATAATTTTTGCACAGTCCACATTATAACTTTCTTCAAGGTTTTTCATCTGTTCTACAGATAACTCTTCAAAATCCATATACCCCTCAATATCTATTATCTTTACCTCAATTGTAAGTATCTGACCGATATAACTGTTAGCTGGCAAATATTCTTCTGTAACTTTCCATTTATATTTCAATGTATCCCCAATACTCTTTCCGATAAAGCATTCTTCCAACCCATCAATTAAATTGCCACTCCCTATAACCGAATACCTGCTTTTTCCATAATAAGTGGATGTAAACCTTTCCGGCAACAGCATCCCATTCAGATATACTTTACATTCAAACACAATCCGATCTCCCCGACTAATTTTATCCGGTGCATCCAAATACTCTTGCATTTTAATATTATTATATAAATACTCCTGATATGATAATTGTTTTGTATCTAATATAGTCATACTTCCATCATCAATAAACTCTGACAGGCAAAATCCTTTATAATTTTCTTTCTTTAATAAATTATAATAATATATTGTACCATATATATTTTTCTGATGCTTTCTGCCTCCAATATAATAATATTGCCCCAAATTTTTTAAATGATAAGCTTCATCCTCTTCGTAATAAGGAAGGAAAAAAACGATTGCTCTATTTTTTAAATCATCATAGATATTTTGCTGGAATCCTTTAAATCTTTGAGGAATTTTTTCAAACATATCATCTGTTTGTTTTACCGAAATGCTAGTCACATTGTCATTCTTCTCTATTATTTCATCATCAATTATAATTCTCTTTTTATTTTTTTCATCCCAGCCAATTACATAAATATTACCATTCCCATTGATATATGTCCCGGAAGCCTCAAAACCTGGTAAAATAACATCCATATCTTCTGTGTATTCTACATCCCTCAACATATCATCAAAGAGTGTATCTATCCAAGTATATTGATAATTATTCACCAAACCATCACCATAATATGATGAATTATAATCTGTATAGACTTTTGGCAATCCTCCCGTATCTAATACTCTAAACAGAATATTAGACACTATATCTAAATCAAAGTATGACTGATTAAGAAATATAAAAATTATTATTCCGAGTATAAAATATATTCCTTTTCCCCATTTTTCATTTACAACATCAGCAAAAACTATTACAAAAAGAATGGTTAATGACAGAGAAAATAAAACATTATATCTGACCAGGCTTGCAGTAATATAAAACACTGAAAACACTGAAAACAATATCATTCCACCTAACAAACCAGAATACTTTATATCAACAAAACCACTTTTCATCAATTGATTATTTTTTTTGTACCTTTGATACCATTTATATATTAGAAGAATTGCGAGAAAAAGTACGATAATCCATGCAAAATTTAAAACAAAAAACTGTCCCAACTTATTAAGAATATAATTTAAGTCTACTCCAAAATAATTTTTCCTGGCTACTATCATTCATTTTACCCCCAAGTTGCAATACCACCTTGAAATAACATATTTGTTATAATAGTCAGTCCTGTAACAACTCCAGCCCAAAACACTTTATCTTTAAAAATCAAACGAAAACGCAGGTCTATTTTTTCTTTATTCATTAAAACGTTATATAGTATCCTCATCATAAAATATCCCAATATTACTACCATACCAGTCTCTTTTGTCTGTGTTACCATAACAGCCCAAAAAGTTAACAAAAAATATTTTTCTTTATATTCAGCATATAAAAGAAAAACAAAAAAAAGAGCCATAGTATAATCCACATTTATATATGCAAATGTACCCAAAAAGACAGGCGTCACAGAAATCAACAATGTTAATATTGATGCCTGGGAATCTGTAAGTTTAAGCCAATAATATCTTAGGAGATAATATATACAGACTATTGCTGCTATCGTTAAAACCAAATTGATTATCTGTACCCCCTTTATTCCCCTGGGATTAAGAAATTCTCCGATACTCATTATTAATGAAAAACCCAATGTAGCATGTCCGCAAATACGAAAATTGTTCCAATAACTATCCCATGTAAAAGTAAAATTTCTGCATGCAGTTCCCAGTCGATAATAATATTCTCCTGCATCCCAACGCTGCATAGTTCCAATCATATTAACCCTTAAAATAAAAGAAACTAAAATAATTACTATCAAGCCCTTATTAGCTCTTATTCGTTTCACTATACTCATTCGAGATTTTATTAATTCATTAATTTTTTTATTTCTTTTTAGCACAGAACACTTATAAATAGTAATAGCAAAAAAAACAGTTCCCACATAGATTCCACTCAATACTTTATTTTCAACTAAAGTATCTTCTGATCCTCCAGATATCAATGCACTTAACAAAAACAATGCAATAATACCAAATACCACCACCATTTGTGACATCAAATGGTGTGTAACATGTTTCTTTATACACATTCTATACGCCTTAGACAGAATAAAACAGCCTACAGACAGCACAAATACTGTGAAAGCCAATACTTTTATTACTAGAACCATTAGATTATATGAACTAAAAATTCTGTAAACATAACCAACCACCATTTCCCGTTCATATTTTGTTTCATTTATATACAATTTATTATTGGCTGGTATACCATCAGCCTTCCAAACAGTCATTACTTTAGGAACTAGTTCTCCAGTATTATTTGCAGCCAACGTAATAAAATAATCGTTTCCAGCCTTTAATTTTAGTTTGGTCTGAACCGAAAAATATTCAGCTGGTGAAATATCCTTTAATAAAATATCTGTTGAAAATATTTCCCCCTCGCTTTCGCTACAAATAGCAATATGCAGACTGCCTTTCATCATGCTATCTAAATTAACAATAAACAGTTGTATCTTTTCTAAATAAGATGTATTTGGTATAAAACCTTGTTCTATAACCACACCTTTTTCCAGTGGAAGCAGTTCATAATCTTCAGGTATTTTAGCTAACTTTTCACTCTTTTCCAAGAATGCAGCAGGTCCTTTTCTAATAATAAAAGCATCACTCAATAATACACCAAAAACTATTAATAGAAATAAAAATAGTTTTATGTTCCTCAATAAATATCTTCTTTTTTTTACAGAGTTCATTTTATATTGCTCCGTTATTTCAACCTGATTTCTATTATCCTAAAAAGCACCTATAGTTGCAATTCATCTACAAATTTTCTATTTTTATTATAATAATTTACAACTAAGTAATATACCGCCTTTTTCCATCTAGGCAACACTAGCTCTTTTCTGTCAATCAATCTGCAAAAAATATCCTTTCTTATTTTGAAGCCATGACTACCTCTTGCTAACAAATCTATTTTATTTAAAATCTGATACAAACAAATATTGTTCCAAAAACCACTTAACAGCTTTGCAGTTCTAAAATATTTAAGCACTGCATATAAATAAAAATAATACTCTTTAATATATATATTTATCCATAATCCAGCAGAACGTGAAGAATCCTGGCCGCCCCAGATTCTAGTATAATAAAGAACCGCATCACACTCATAATGGTTGTAATAAAAAGCGAATTTAGCCGTCATAACATAATCCGACATTCCTGAATTATAGGTAGGGAAGCCCCCCATCTCAACATATTTTGCTCTGCGAATAAATGCTCCTTGCCATTTTCCATCAAACCAAAAAGCAAAATATTTTTTATTTTTTTTATATATATTAACTTTTGAAATATCCATTCCCACATTCTTTGGCAACATATCTGTAAATCCTTTTGTACCACAGCTTAGCCAGTCAATTTCTGGATATCTTTTTACGATTGTTGTCATTGTTTTCAGATATTTTTTATCAAGAATATCATCATCATGTAGAAAACAAATCCATTCCCCGCTTGCCAAGGAAACTCCTCTATCAAAATTATTAGTTACTGTAACCACATTTCGATAATACAAAATGTGAGAATTATTCAATTCTTTTACTGCTTTCTGTGTTTCAGTTTCAATTTCTAAGGCAACTCCCTCATTATCGCAAATAATTATTTCGTAATCTGTAAAATCTTTTTGTTCTATAATACTGTTTATAGCCTCTATCATAAGTTTAGGCCGTTTGTACGTTGTTAATATAATAGAAACAAAAGGAGTTTCTTTTTGTTGTTTTCCACATACTAAAATGGAATTTTTCTCCTTTTCCCTGCAATATAAATCCGTTTTCTTAAAATAATCAAAACTCCTTAATTTATTTTTTTCACTTTCCGTATAATGGAAAACCTCAAATTGTTCCCTTTCTTCTTCGGTTAAAAACTCCATAATTTACCACTTTCCGGCAATCAGCCTTCCTTTCTTAATTTTCCAGGCTCTCTCAAACAATCTCGGCATAAACCTCATAAAAAAGAAACGATTTAATTTCATTTTTATTTTCGACTGATCATACAGCAGCTTATATTGTGAAATATAATATCTTTTTCTCGAATCTGGTACAGAATCATCCAAAAATAATACGTTATATAGCTGTGTCACACAAAAATCCGTATCCAACTGCAAAATATCCTTTGATACTTTTTTCCGGTTGAAGTAATCATGTCTTTCAAGCAAAGCATCGTAGTAATCCGTTTCCTTTTTCGCATTTGGCTGATGTAATATACTTGTAGACCTCTGATAGTAAAAATATAATTTTTTTGGGGTGTAATATACTTTATCTGCTTTAAACCATAATTTATAGGTTGTAAATTCATCTTCCCTATATCTTCCCCTTGGAAAAGATATATCATCAAATAGCCGTCTATGATATATTTTCCCGCAAGATGTCACAAAGTCTGTACGACTGTTAGTAAATAACTTCTTTAAAATATTATCCGAAGAATACACACTTCCAATTCCCCAGTTACTGAGTTCCCAACATAATTCACTCTCTTTATAAAATGTCTGAAAAGAACAAACTCCTATCTGTACTTCTCCCTTTTTCATCCCTTCATATATCGTACGGTACATCTCTGGATGAACAAAATCATCTCCATCCACAAAAGAAATAAACTCTCCTGACGCAACGCTTATCCCATAATTTCTTGCATCAGAAAGACCTCCATTTTTCTTATAATAGTATTTAATATTTTCATTTGCTTTAGAATATTTACGGCATATTTCCCCAGAACCGTCCGTAGAACCATCATCAATTAGCAAAATCTCAATCTTTTTATAACTTTGATTGATTAAAGAATTAATACAACGTTCAATATAAACTTCTATATTATATACCGCAACTATAATACTTATCTTTTCATCCATTATTTATTCTCTAATTCAACTTTCTGAATATTTCCGTCCTTCACCTCATATACTTCATCACAATTTTTTATTGTTGTGAGCCTATGTGCAATAATAATTAATGTCTTATTTCCAGATAGACATTCTATTGCATCCATTACTGCTTTTTCCGTATCGTTGTCTAAGGCAGAAGTTGCTTCATCCAATACCAGCACGTCTGGATTATTATATAAAGCCCTGGCAATGCCTATTCTTTGTCTTTGTCCACCGGATAGTCTGACTCCGCTCTCTCCTATAACCGTATTTAATCCCTCTTTAAGCCCTTCAACCATATCTTTAAGCTGTGCCTGTTTTATTGCTTCCCTAAGCCTTTTTTCATCAATGTCCTGTTCACGGATACCAAAAGCAATATTTTCTTTAATAGATGCATCCATCAAATATATATTCTGAGGTATATATCCAATATTTTTGTGCCATGCACACATATGCTCCTGAATATCTTTATCATCCACACAAATTCTGCCGCTTGTTGGCTCCAGTACACCAAGAATAAGATCCGCAAGCGTTGTTTTACCAGCTCCAGAAGGACCAATGAACGCAATAGATTGTCTCTTTTTTATCACTAAGTTAATGTTTGCCAAGACATCGCAATCAGCATCAGGGTATCTAAAATATACATCCTGGATTTTTATTGTATTTTTTACCTTTAGAGCAGCTTCATCTTTATTTTCTATTTCTATTTTTTCAAGTTCCTCCACTTCTATCAAATCATGATACACCGAATTAACAGAAGATTTAGTAAACATAAGAACACTCATATAATTAGCAATGCGGTTAATTGAAGGCATCAACCGAAAAGCCCCTACCGCAAATACAGAAATTGTTGTTACAAAATAAGCGCTGTTTGTTCCCCACAATAGCTTAAATATTACAACTGCCAACAATGCTGCAACACAAACCATTTCCATTATAGGCCTTGGTGCTACTTGAAGAAAACGATACTGTCTGTCATAGCTGGCGCTTTTTTTATAATTAATTTCAAATTTCTCCAAAAAATAATCTTCCCTTTCCAAAATTTTAGTTTCTTTAATCCCCCCAAAAGACTGCTGCAGCCACTTCGTAATCTGAGCCGAATACTTTCTGTTTTCTTCACCTATATAGGATAAATAGTTCTTAAATCCTTTAGTGAAAATTATCAAAAAAACTCCCATAATTGCCCCAACGCCAATGGTAATTGATTTATCCATAATAAATAAATAGATTCCTAAAACAACACATACACATAACTCTGTAATTAACTGTAGAATTGACAATACTCCCTGAAACATTCTTTCCGTATCTGTATTTATGTTCCTCATCAATTCTGAACTTGGATGAACTCTATGATAAGCATAAGGTTGCCTCAAATACGCATTCAACATACGAGTCGCAACTTTACGCTGATTTTCATAGGTAAACCGATACTGCAAGTTATACATAAAACATAAATAAGCATTTTTGACTATATAAACTATAATCAACATCACTGCAATAAATATCATAAATGCTGTATCAGTTTGAAAATCAAAAAAATCATAAGCCCACAACAGATACCATTTTCTATGTATGGAACCAGGATCCATAACAACATTAATAAACGGCATAATCGCCGTTACACCAGCTAGTTCCAAAAAGGTTCCAATAAAAATAGCTATCAGAAGAAACACCAATCCTAATTTTTGCTTCTTGTCAAATATATACCCGAATTGCTTTAATGAATTTATCATTCCTGTTCTCCAATTATATCATAAACATATTATTATTTTCATTAATTCTGCCTTATCAAACACCATTTAATATACTCCCAGATCATACACATATTCATAATCATAGCCTTTACTCATCAAAAGCGCCCCATAAGTTCCCCCAACACTTCCAGCTACCAAACAATCACACCTTGCAAGCAACATAATATTCTCTAAATATTCTTTTCCCCTTAAAAATCTGTCCCTTTCTCTCTGGTAACCAATATCATTTATATTGGTATTACCACTTTCAGAACACCTTTTTGCTTGCGTAACCCGTAGTTTATCTCCAAAAGCCTCCTCGAATTTCTGATATATTTCCTCATCTTCAGTGGCAAGATATATCTCTTCACAATGATATTGTTCCATTACTTCAAAGGCCTTTTTGATCACTTCTAAAGGTTCTGGCTGTATCGGATGGTTCTTAGGCCGATTGTTTATATAGTCTGTACCTCTGCAAAGAACGCCTAGAACACGCTTTCCTTCAAACATTTTATTATACATTCTATTTACTTCACTTTCTATCTCCTCCCGTACCCGAAGATACTTTGAAAATAGCGTTCTCCACCCTATACAGCTTTCCAGATTATATGCAACTTCTTTTCCCGGATATATGCTTTTACTCGTAATCAACCCTTTACTCAATATCACATTTTTACTATTTGCAATATCTTTTAAAGAGAATCCGCATGGTTGTTCAAAATAGAACTCCCAGGCATTAATTTTACCAACCTCCTCATCTTCCAAATAGGTATTAGCATTTCCCTGCATATCTATAACAGGAATGTACCCCTTCTCCACAGCCTGTCTCACAAGCCCCATATTAGTCATTACATAAGAAAATAGACCAACCTTACAGGTTGCCCTTCTGATAACATAAAAAGTTTTATCCGGATTCTCTTTTCCCAAAGTAACCCGTCTTTCTCGCCATTTCCATTTAATAAATAAATTATTTACTGCTGGAATACTTTTTATAATCTTTCGAATATTCAACTTGTTCCTCACTCACACTATTTTTCTGTAGAAATCCCCCAGTAACAACCACTTTCCACACTTTTTGCCCCTTGAGGTGTTTCATTTTCATCCGGATAAATCCAGCTCGTGTTGAACGGTATCTTTTTGTCTATAGAACTTTCCACCCACCGTTTGCCTTTAATTCCAAAAAGGATCTGCGTTACTCCACCAAGGTGTATGACCTTTTTTCCAGCCTGTTTCAACATGGCTGCAAGAGGCATTCCATAAGCCCCGCATCCAATAATTGCAACTTCAAAGTCAATTTTTAAAGCTTCCTTATACATAAAATCAAGTGCAACAAACCAGTCAGAAAATCTATCATCTTTATCCCCTGCACTAGTCTGTACCGCTTTTAGTATTTTCAAATCAAACTCAGGCAATATTTCGGTTCCAGGGAACAGCATTTCCCGTTTCTGGTATTGTTTCCGAATAGAATTCTCAAATGGATGAATTACAAGCACTTTCTTACCTTTTAACGCGGCAGACCATGGTTTATTGCAATACCAAGGCTCCAGCCACCTTAGGTAAGTAATTTCTGTCTTTTTCATATAATTCCTTAGGAGATAATCCTCCATGGGTCTATGCCACATTCCTAATAAGTCTACCTCTTTGCAGGACCTTATCATTAGATCTGTATATTGCTCTGTTAAATTAATATCATCCGGGAAAAATCCTGCGCCATTACACAATCTCCCAAACCATTTATTTAATTCCTTCCGGCTTTGTTCATTCTCCCCTAAAAGACGACGCCGCATAATACCGGTCATTACATGAATCTCTGTATTTCCGAACCGGGATGCTAAAAATGGCGCGTCCCCCAAAATTGCTTCCGTAATAATTTGATTAGTTCTTTGAATCCTGTGAAGTCTTTTTCCACCATACAAATATATTTTGGGTTCAAACCCCAGATATTTTTCAAAGATATGACGTCTTAGTACTCTGTCAAAATATAAATCCCTGAAAAACCACCGCTTTTCATATAGTTTCCATTTCGTCTGTTCATTCATAATACTACATTTTCCTTAACTATTTGACTTTCTGTCATTTTCTGAAAAGTCTATATACTGGTTTTCCTTCAAACTATACTTTCCGCCCTTCAGGAATTTATGCTTTATTACCCACCAACCAGGCACCCATATATACTTATGCATTGCCGGTGAGGCACTTCCTATCATCCAACAATTTCTATCACATTTACGTGTACATTCCCTGACTTTCTGCGCCTGTTCGGAATTCCAGAGTTCTTCCCAGCTTTGTTCCTTTAAATTCCCCATAACCGCTTTCTTTGCCATTCCATTGCATGGGATTACATCACAAAATGGATCGATAAAAAAGGCGTTTTTAGACATATCACAGGGTAAAAGTCTTTTATTTCCATAAATATAATTTATAAGTCCGTGATTAAAATACGCCCGAAACCATTTTTTTGGAGAGTTGCTTTTAAGCAGTTCATTAATCAGTTTTTCAAAATTTTGAGCAACCTTCAATTTATTATCTATTTTATTATCAGTTTTTCTAAAATAAAAAGAATTGTGAAGAGTAGCTGTTGCAAATTCCATACCAAGTTCATTCGAAATGTCATACAAAGGTACTAAATCCTCACAATTCATATCCTGTACTGTCATGCCGAATCCAACATCAGGATGTCCCATCTCCACAAGCTTCTTTAAAGTTCCATATCCTCTGTTAAAGCCATCCGGAATCCCCCTGATAGCATCATTCGTTTCCTGCAGTCCTTCAATGCTTATACGAATCCCAACCTTGGGAAATTCTTTACAAAGAGCAATGATCCTGTCTGTAAAATATCCATTTGTTGAGACCACAATTCTATCTGACTTTTTATAAAGTTCTCTGACAATTTCCGGTATATCTTTTCTAATAAAAGGCTCTCCCCCGGTAATATTCGTAAAGGCCATTTCCGGAAGTTTCTTGATATCTTCCAGCGTGATTTCTTCTTCCGGTTTAGTTGGATCCCGAAAGCAATCACACATATTGCAATGAGCATTACATCTATAGGTTACTATTACAGTTCCGTATAAAGTTCTCTTTGACATTTTTTATATCCTTTCCGCAATTACTTTACACTGAGACTTTTTCAGTATAACACTATAACTTATATAAAAACAACGTTTTTAATCCGGTATTCATGATTAATATCGAATACAACTACACTTTTTCCTGTTTTATATGTTGTCAAAACGTATTCGTTGCTAATATCAATGGATCCGGAGCACAGGTTATTTTATCAGGATTTCGATTTAGATAAGCGCCCCAAAAGCCAAATGTACTCTCAGTAAATATATTGTGGCTGCATTCCGCCATTAGTTGCATATCCCGAAAGCTTTCCTTTCCCTTATTCCAATCCACAAAATAAACTTTATCTTTCTTAAAATTCAAGCCAAATACCTTCTCATTTTTTTCACACCATCCCACACTATTCTCATCAGTAAAAAAAATAAACACAGGATTTTCCACGTGACGTTTAATATATTTTACAGAACGTTTAAAAAAACCATATTTATAACAATATCCATTTAAAAACAATAAATCACTTCTGCGTGCATGTATGGAAACCGCATTGCACCCATGTATAAATTCCAGCATTTTTTGATTACGCTCATCATTTATCTCCGGAAATGTAAATGCCGCTCTAATTTTCTCATCAATTTTTTCTATTCCAAAACCTTTATATTTGAATGCAAATGAATGACCAATATAAACATCAGATGGATACTTTCGGAAAACATCATACGCTCTGTTTGCATCCGCAATTAACTTAGACACTAAAAGTTTACGCATATGCCTCTTCGTATGATATCCTATCCTTGTATGAAAAAAGCAGGTTAAAATCCCTCTTATATGTTCCTTTACTGTTCTTTCCTTTTGATTATCTATTTTAGTTGATTTTCTTAAATTCGTTAAGGCAATCCCCTCATTCTCCAATGCCTGTGTAATATATGGCGCATAATTCCAATTTTCTTTCCAAAACTCACTTTTTTCAACTTGTTTAAGAATCCGTTTCCAGGCTTCCTCATCAAATAATTGCTTTACATTGGGAGGATTAATTCCAAAAATCCGCTCCAGTTCGTACCCATTCCAAATAGAGAACATACCATCCTTTTGTGGCAGTTCATAAATCAAATTTTCCAGATAACATTCTTCCTCTGGATTTTCCTGGCATATGGCTATATATTCCGCATAATCCAGCATCTGATTTCCTAACCCAGAATCCATATGGACTACTCTCATCTTTATACTCCTATATTCCCTTTATCTTTGTACGTAATTATACGTAGAGGATTACCTATCACTGTACAATTATCAGGAATATCCTTATTCACCACAGCCCCTGCACCTATTTTCACATTATTACCTATTTTTATGCCACCAAAGATTACTGCATTGGCATATATATCAACATTGTTTCCTAAAATAGGTTGTATTTGACCTCTTGCATACAAGTCCTTGCCTTTTCCAATTGTTACACCATTTCGTATTGTAAGATTGCTTCCTGCTTTATCAGGCCTTATAACACAATAATTATGATCAATCCTTAATCCCCCGTGTATCTCTCCCCCGATTATCTCAATGGTCATTACTGGTTTAAGAAATAATCTACATATTGCCCTCAATACATGATATTCTTTCGTTCGGTAATAAAAAATATTCCTAAAAGGCTTCTCAAACAGCAAACAATAATTTAAAGCCTCTTTTCCTACTTTTTTATAAGGTATATCCTCCAGATATCTGGATAAATCTGCATCAATATCCTTTGTATTGTTACTTATTCTATATAAAACATCCGGTATTATTGTTTTGAAGAATAATAACTTTTGTATAAAAACTTTTTTATTCATTATTAATAATCCCATTTAAACCTTGATATTCTTTGATAGCATCTTCATATGCTGCAATAAATTTATTTGACAGTTTATCCCACAGGAATCCATTTAAAATTGTTTTTTTTGCTCTTTCGCCTATTAAAATTGCGTGTTCTTTATTCTCCATTAATTCTATTATTTTATTTTTCCATAACGAAATATCAAAATCTTGCATTATATATCCATTTACTTCATTTTGAATTAATACGCTGGCTCCTCCATTCATACTACTTATTACCGGCAGTCCAAAATACATTGCTTCAAGAAGAACCATTCCAAAAATTTCATAATTACTAGTAAATGCGAACAGATTTACACGCTGATATATCATTGCCAGCTCTTTTTGAGTTGCTTTTGGAAAATAAATAATTTTTCCCTCCTCAAGCCATCTTTGTATACGCTCAAGAAAAGCGCTCACATATTCCTTTTCACCATTTCCCACAATAATTAATTGTAAATTTTCTACGCTTTCCTGTAATTTTTCAAAAAGTTCAAGTAAAAAAGAAATATTTCTGCGTTTTTCAATCTTACCAACATAAAGTATCCTAAACTTAGTTCTGTCTTCCGTTAAAGGACATTCTAATTTTTCTCCCGTCTCCAAAAGGAACTTATCACTATCAACTCCTACCCCTACAGCATTTACCTTACAGAACCCTTTACCTCTCAAAAAATCCGCTGCCAATTCACTTTTTGTCAGTGCCACAACATGTTTATAATTCCCAAAGCGAAAAAAAAGTGTGTCAAAAACTCTGCATTTTAAATTATAGCCTTTTGCATATTCATGATAATATGGACCATGGTAAATAACTGTTGGCTTTTTAAGCTTACTGTAGATCATCCAACTAAATATTTGGTCATATTCATGTACTTGAATTACATCGTACTTCTCTATAATTTCAAAAGCAGAAGGCATAAAACCATTTTTAAAAAAACTTATTCCTTTCAACCAATAAATTTTAAAAGAATAATAACTTCCATCCCTGTCAAATTTGTATGTTTCAATTCTATTTGTGTTTTTGCCATTATATAAAATAATCCCGCAATCTAATCCCTTGAATGCTAAAGCTTTTGCAAGACCTATTTCCTGTACATTATAAGTATTTACATCAAGTACATCAGGAAAAGGCCTAATTATTAGAACTTTTATATTCATTTATTAGAATCTCCTAAAAGTAAATGCTTTATTTTTCTCATAAAACGGAAAAACTTTACTCCGAATAATTTAAGCAACATTTTTTTTATTTTTACCGGTATCTCTTCCCGTACAGTTCTCCATGAAGCAGTATAATGATGTACCAGCATAGTTTTATCTGTAATAGTATAAATCATATCATATACATTATACCCACCAAACACTTCATTGGGATATATTCGCATACCATTTCCTAATTCTTGATACTCTCCATTAAATATCAAACCAAATTTAGCCGTCTCTTGGGCAAAAATAATTGGATTAGGTGTTAATTTCATTGTACCATCTTCATTGTAAAAACTAATATGATCGTAATAATCAAGGATTTCCTTCACAGCCAAATTTTCTTTCTCTGCCGCAAAAAAACCTGTCATCAAAGATTCAGGTCGTTCAAAAGCAATAACAAATCTGGCATTATTAAGCTTATCAGAAAAATTACACCTGACCTCTATATCAGTATCGAAATATATACCTCCATAGTGATATATAACATATACCCTAACATAATCACTAACAAACGCATATTTTCCTGCCTCATATGCCTCTTTTGCAAAACGATGATTTTTCAAATCAAAGTTTTCTTCATTCCACTCAATAATTTCATAATCTGGCATATATTTTTGCCAGGTAGAAATGCATTTTTGTATAAAATTTGTCTTACCTTTACCACCAAACCAACTATAATGAATTATCTTTGGAATATAATCAACGATTTCACATTTTTCATTTTTCAATATAAGCTACCTCAAACGTATAATATTCCAGATGATGTACACCAATAAATTCTATGTCATACTTTTCTTTTAGGTCCTCAATTATCTTTTTATTTCTCTCTCCGTAGAAAAACCAAATGACTTTATTATTTTCATGAATATTTTCTATAGTCTTATCTATTTTTAACGGTTTTTCATTCACTACCTCTTTCCCTAGATAATAAGATAAACAACCCTGCATATGTTCTTCATCAGTTATTACAATATCATCATCTGATATATTATTAATAGTTGTAATAAAATCTGTATAGTAATCTTTTCTAATTTCTTCCCATCTTATAAATTGTCCAATATCAATCACACTTAATAACACTATCAATATCAGACCTAAAATTTTAATAAAGTTTTTCTCTCTATTCCGTCCAATCAACCATGCAAAACATAGCCAAAAACATCCAGCCGCTACTATCATATACCTTGAAACAAAAATCGGACGAATGACCATAGAAACAATTATACCTATTATCACAGTCAAAAAAAGTACAACACATCCCCATAGTTCCCAATTTTGTCTCCGTTCGCTTAATTTTATTATAGATATAATAACCATAATTATATAAACCGCTGCAAGCACCACACCAATAATTATATCTAAATTAAACTTTCCTACTGGCGGTTCAAATAAAAATCTAAAATAACTATATAAGGATTTTGCTGTTATTTCTTCAATCCAAAAATCATCTACAACACTCCCCATCTGCTTTAAAAAAATATTAAGCCATGGAATATATGCAATGCAAGCTACTAAAACGCTAGTGCACCATCTTTTTAATAATTTTGAATCAATCTTTTTAAACAAAAGAATGCCAAAATAAATTACAACAACAGCAACACAGGCAAAATAATGTACATATGCTGATAAAATACTAAAAAAGGTAAAGAGCAGCCATGCTTTTTCTTCTTTTTTGCCATTTATAATATCTCCTGCATATAAAAAAGATGCCGTCACAAAAAACATAGCCCAGCTATATCCCCTTATTTCAACAGCATAATTTAATAGATTAGGCATTCCAATTATACAAACATTAAATAATATTGCTACTATCCTGCCTGATTTTTTATATACTTTATCCGAAAGCCACACTAAGATTAATAAAACAGGTATATAAGAAGTAATTTTACCAATAAAAATATTATCCAGACCAAACCGCGTAAAAATGGATATAAAAATTTTCAATATAAAATAATATAATGGAGGGTGTACATCAGCTTTCGCCACCTTAATCATAGTTTCCCAATTACAGTCTATAAGTTTTAAACTAAAAACTTCATCTGCCCATAAGGATTTACTATTTGAACAATAAATTATTATTAAAGAAAATAAAAAAGTGAAAAGCAAATTCCCAATTAACCATTTCTGATATTCAGAAAATGTACTTTTTTTCATTATGATTTTTAATTCCTTTCTATTTTCCTTCATATAACAACAACAATTTTTCACAATACTCTTCGACATCATCAAATCTTTTCATCTGGCAATTCTTAGTATATTCTGATAAACGTCTCTTATCATTCCAAAGCTGACGTATCTTTTCATACAAGTCATCTATATTTCCACTGGAAAATAAATCTCCGGTAATTCCTTGTTCTATCAACTCTGGTATTCCACCAATATCAGCACCTATAACAGGAGTATTATACGAAATAGATTCCATTACAGAAAACGGACAATTTTCATACCATTCTGATGGATAAACACTAAACTGAGCTTCAGAAATCAACCTAGTAAGAGCGTCTCCACTCTTAAAACCAACATTTAAAACATTGCCTTCCTCATTTACCTTCTGCTCCAGAGGTCCGCTCCCAGCGAAAACAAAGGGTATATCAGGTAACTTCGCACAGACACTCAAAAGCGTTCCAATTCCTTTTTCTTCTGAAAAACGCCCGAAGTAAAGTACAAATTCTTTTTTTCCCGTTTCTGTTTCTTTAACAGCATTCACAAAATTATGCATAACAATCGTTTTCCCAACTAACAGCGGATTAATTATCAACTTCTTTTCTATAAAATAAGATGGACAAATAATACAATCCAAATGGCGATAGACACGCAGTATTCTATAAAACCACCCTTCCAAACTTCCTATTATACTTTTAACTTTCGAGTTATGAATGCAATTATACTTTAAACAATTTCTATAATCACCTCTAAGGCAACGTTCACAATTCTCTTTTTTAGACGGAATTCTCATCATATGATTTGGGCAAACTATCTGATAATCATGTGCTGTAAATATTAATCTAATGTGCTTTTTTTTCCGCTTTTCGAATTTTTTTATTTCATAAATTATTGAAGGAGTAAGCTGAAAATTAAAATTATTCAAATGTACCACATCAGGTTCAAAATCCTCCAGAACCTCTCTTATTTTCCTTCTGGCTTCTACTGAATATATTATCTTAAACGGATAAAGGAATTTTGCAAGTTTTCCTGAATGGAAGTCCATATTGGAAGTATAGCTTTCTGCATGGTTCCCTACAATTCTTCCTTCATGCTCCATACCAAAATACTGTACTTCATTCCCCATTTTTTCCAGTTGTCTGCCCACTTCGAAAACATAAGTTTCTGAACCGCCATTAGGATATAAAAATTTGTTAACCAGCAAAATCTTCATCTATTTCTGCCTTTCACCTTATATCAACTATCCGGTATTACCGCGCAGGAGTGTGATATAATTTCAATGTCTCATTCACCACATAATCCCAGTTATATTTATTACAGATATACTCCTGGCTGGTTTCCTGATATGCCTTTACCTGCCTTGGGTTCAGCAACAATTCCTCCAGTCTGTTTTTCAAATCAGACACATCACTTTTATGGAATGGTACTGCATTCCTGCCAACTACTTCCATATTTTCTTCAATATCACTGACCACACAACAATTTCCATAGCTCATGGCCTCCAATAAACTCAGCGCCATCCCTTCTACATCACTGGGCAACACAAACAAATACGCATTAGAGTACAATTCCTCCAGGCACTGGCCATGAACAAAATCAGTCATAATAATCCTATTGTCCTCACTTGCCATTTTGCGTATTTTGTCCATATACTCATGACTGTGGCTGCTTCCTCCTGAAATAACCAACTTCTTGTCCGTATTAAGTTGCTGAAAAGCCTCTATTAAATAATGAAGCCCTTTCTCCGGAACAATTCTTGCCAAAAATAAAATATATCCGTCCTTTTCCAATCCATACTGTTTTTTAATCAGTTCTGCTTTCTTTAACTCAGGCCTGCATATTCCATTTGGAATATAATGAGTGTCTCTATCGTAAACCTTTTTAAAATAATCCTGCATATTTTTGGAAAGAACAATAACTTCATCTGCATTCAGGGCCGCTGTCCGTTCTCCGAATTTAAGGACTCTGGAGGCGAAATTCCCCCATTTGGAACGTTGCCAGTCCAGTCCATGTATCGTAGCAACCACATGAATTCCGAAAAGCTTGGGTATCCGCAGCATAGTACATGGTCCTTCCGCATGATAGTGAATAACATCATAGCCCCCGAACAAAGCCCTGATTGTAGCCAAAAACGAATATACAATTGCATTCAAAGCACTGCTTTTAGGAGTAGGAATCGTAATCAGACGAATTCCATGGTAATATTTACCCCTTCTCTGATCAAATTTTTTCCCTGCTGTATGCTTTCCATACCTATTATAAGCATCCACCTGGTATCCTAAATCTACCATTCTGGTAGACAGTTCATCCACAACAATCTCCACACCTCCTTCTCTTGAAGGAATACGTTTGTGCCCAATCATTGCAACCTTTAAAGGTCTGCCATTTTTACCTGCCAGCACCTGCCCAGGCTTCTGTACATATATTTCATCATCTGTTGTTTTTTTCCTATATCGTTTTTTATTAATGGAATCAATATTCCTTTTACCCTTCAATCCTTCTTTAAATAAATCAATAACAAATGAAAAATTTGTATCCAGATATCTTGGCAGCAGTCTCTTCGGATCCTGACCGATCCTAAACAGCCATTCCATGCACCATTCCTGCATCCATACCGGTGCTCTTTTTATTGTTCCGGCATGGAAATCAAAGCCTGCCCCTACCCCTATCATAACGCCGCTTACCTTTCCATCATGTGCCGCCATCCATTTTTCCTGCTTGGGCGCCCCCAAACCAACCCATATAAAATCCGGTTTTGCTTCATTGATATTCTGAATAATTGTTTTGTCCTCTTCCTCTGTCACAGGCCGAAAAGGAGGAGAATACATTCCGGCAATTTTCAGATAAGGATATTGCTCTATAAGTTTTTTCTTAAGAGCTTCAAGTGTTTCAGGCTTACTTCCATAAAAATAATGACTGTATCCTTCTTTTTCAGATAATCTGAAAATCTCAGGCATTAAATCAGGACCAGGAACACGTCCTACATCCGGCATACCCGCACGTCTCTGAACAATTGACAATGGCTTTCCATCCGGAATATTAAGCGCTGCCCTATTCTGCACCTCTCTGTATTCGGGGTCTCTGTAGGCAGTTACCGTGGTATGAACATTCGACACACACACATAGTGGCCCTTAAGGTCCTCCAGGTGTTCCCGCATATAAGCCACGGTCTTATCCATATTAATTATATTGATATCCGTACCTAAAATACTAAAATATTTTAATTCTTCAGCCATCTATATTTAACTCCTATCTATGCCATTAATTTCAGCCTAATATCACCGCAGTCTTTTTCTGAATATTTTATACAGATACCTGAACTCTCGGCTTTTACCGAAAAACAGCAGAAAAATCCCATTATATATGACCGTTACCACTACTGCCATACAAAACATACTTAAAAGAGTTACCATGGACAAAATATACTTTCCAGCCAACATACATATTAAAAGTGCCAACACAGAAACCCCTATATATCGGAATGTATCATAAAAATATCTGTTTACCCGCCGCTCAAAGCATACCCGATATATGATTGCCGGTCTTATAATATTAGCAATCAGCCCTGATACTATTGTACCAATATAAATTCCCACCAAACCAATTTTCCGTACCAGTAATACAGACAAAATCAAATTCACCGCACCTTGTACCAGCGGAAGAAACTTGTCCTGCTCAAATACCCCTGCCGCAGTTTTATAATTGGAAAGAACCACTCTTTCCCCTTTAAAATAATAATCTATAAGAATTGCCCCTATTACCGCACCGGACAATGCAAATCTAGCCCCAAAAATAAAAGTTATCAATGGAGTCAACAGCATAAAAAAACCCACTGCAGAAAAGCCATAAATCCATGATGCAAAAAAACGATATACCAGGAACATATCATATTGCTTTTCCTTGGATTCCGTTGCAATCAGGTTTCCAAAACTGGATATCACTGAGTTAAATATAACATTTACAAAATTAGCAACCAGATTAATTACCTTATTATAATTATCTACAAATCCAGACATTGTAACATTTATAAAGCTGGATATAATTATGGTATCAGTTTGCAGTCTGGCGGCATCACCCACCTTATGACAAACCAGCGCTCCTGTTTTCCTTTTAATGTCATCGGTTTCTTCTTTTGTCAGCTTTCTGACATTCTTCTCCTTCAGGAACGGATATTTATAATTAAGGTAAGCATTAGCAAAAATCTTTTGTACCAACTCGATTATAGCAGCTGATAAAAGATACAAATAAAAATTGGATGTTGTCAATAAAATTATAATCTGAATTAGTACAGTAATAATTTTAGTAATTGTCAAAATATTTGACTGTATATAATTTTTCTGTTCTGCATTTGGTAAACTGTATTTATAAGCCACAAAATATGAACTTACCGTATTAAAAAGGAAAATAAGATAAAAATTTATCAAATCCTGCTGATTATCAATTCCTACCGGATCCTTAATAATATATTTAAGGAATGGTACTAATGCCACCCCAACTACGGCCACCACAAATGCAATCGTCCTGTATGCTTTTTTATAAAACTGCATATAGGACTTAATCTTCTCCTTATCTTTCCGGGCTACCGGCGCATACAAGCTGAAGTTAATTGCTGTTCCAATACCTAATTCAGCAAGCGAAAGAACAGATAAAACACTGCTATAAGTACTGTTTACTCCAAGCAGAGTTTCTCCCAGTTTAATAATAAATATCTTCTGTAGGGCAATTCCCATTACTCCGGTAATAATATTGCTCAAATAACCAAACAGGATATTCCTTGCCGCATATTTTATTCGTCCCATTTATTCTCTTCTTTCCAATGGAAAAGCTAATGAATCAATAGTGGTATATTACCATAAACTGCCTCACTCTTCAACTAATTCCCTATAACCTTGCATCTTCTAAGCTCTCTTTCCCATGTTTTTTATAGATTTTATGCCAGATTTATGGTATATTAATCTATTAGAAAATATAGTAAAGGAATTTAATTTTATGAAAGCCAAGAATACTGAATTTAAAATATCTGTCCTTTTTATTATCCTTTTTCTAGCCTCCTTAATTCCACTTATGCTTTTGTCAAAATATAATTATCCCTGCGCCGATGACTTTGGATTCAGCGCATACAGCCACATTGCGTGGGAAAACTCCCATTCCATTATTCAGGTCCTCAAAGGTGCATGGGACACTACGATTGAACGCTGGTGGGGATGGCAGGGTACGTTTTCAAGTATTTTTGTTATGGCACTGCAGCCAGCGATTTGGGGAGAGGCCGGCTATAGCCTGGTTCCCTGGATTATGATTGGCGCGATGAGTATATCTACATTGTTTTTCTTTAATATTGTTTTACGAAAATTACTTGGAGTACGTAGGCCAATTTATATTAGTATATCCATGATTTATCTTTTTTTTGCAGTTCAATGTATGATTGATAAAACACAGGGCTTTTTTTGGTACAACGGAGCAACCCATTATATGCTTCCCCACTGTGCAGCACTTTTTTTAATTGGATTATTACTCCAAATATTAATAATTCCCGCATCAAAAAAATATACGAAATTTCTTGCCTGCGTTATAGCCTTCCTTGTTGGTGGAAGTAATTATATAACAGGGCTTACTGTCCTTATACTGTTTCTGACTGCCCACTTTTTATTATTATACCATAAAAACAAACACAATTTTTATGTTTTAACCGTACCTTTTTTATATTTCATACTCGCTTTCCTGCTGAACACTTTCGCCCCTGGAAATTCTGTAAGACAGGAAGAAATGATGATCCGTCCGGGAATAATAAAATCAATTTTATTATCTTTTTACTATTCTACAGAATATATTACCAATACCTGGTTCGACTGGACTTATCTTATATTCCTGCTTTTTCTCATCCCTTTTATATGGGAAATTGTAAAAACAGCTGGAAAACGTTTTTCATTCCGCTTTCCGCTTCTTGTACTAATTTATTCATATTGCCTGATTTCTTCCATGTTCACTCCAAGTCTTTTTGCAACAGGGGAAGCCGGAGGCGGAAGAATTTTCAACATCATTTTTCTTGATTTTCTGTTGCTCGTTATCGGAAATGTGTTCTATTTTCTAGGCTGGTTATATAATCGTATACCACAGCTTCAGACTTTATCTGAAAGTTGTCTCGAACAGCGGGAAATAAAATTTTACTTTCTTGGCCTGTTTTGTTTGACAGCCTTTATTGCAATTTTATATATAAAGGTTAATCCAAATTATTTTACAACATCATCTGCCGTTAGTTCACTTATTTCAGGGGAAGCAGCAGCTTACGGAAAAGAAGCATCTGAAAGGACCGAACTACTGCATGCCTCATTAGAAGATGACCTTTCCATAAAGCTTTTTACTGTGCATCCTTACTTACTATATTATAGTGATATTGCAGAAGATCCGGGTGATTGGAAAAATAAATCCATGGCGAGATATTATCAAAAAAAAGCTATAATTGGCATTAATAGTCAATAAAGTTAATTTGGCCTTAAGATTTTATGAAAATCCTTGTTCTATAAACAACATTGCTCTATACTAAAATTGTTAGCTAATAAATAAATGGCAGTTAAATTGTGTCAGAATGAGAGGTACTATGAAACACAAAAAAATTTATTCAGTATTATTTTTAATTATTTTAACTTTCACTTTTATTTTAAGTGGATGCAAAACTTTGACCAGTTCTTCCGACAGTGTTAAAACACCAGAGGAATACGAGAAAACTATTCAGCAACTTGAAGAGGAAATTGAAAATCTTAAAGAAGAACTGGCACAGTATACTCCTCCTTCCGTGCCCTCAGAAACTTCTGTGCCAGAAACAGTTATTTCAGAAGAAGCTGCTAATGAAACGGAAGAGACTGATACCGCTTTACCTGAATCAGATAATGAAAGAAAACAAATCGTTGTATTCGGTGACAGTATCTGGGATAGCGCAAGAGATGAAACCGGAATTGCTTATCTTCTTTCCCAATATATGAATGCTGACGTATATAATTGTGCAATCGGAGGCACAAGAGCTACACTGAAAGAAGGTGAATCTCCCGATGATTATGAAAACTGGGATTCTACTTCTCTTTCAGGTATGATAAATGTGGCAATAGGAAATGTAGATCCTGAAATCTTTCTGGAAGGTTATGTCGCTGGCGGAGTAATCAGAAATGTTGATTTTTCAAAAACTGATTATTTTATTATATCTTATGGATTAAACGATTATTTCTCAGCTGCTCCTCTTAATATTGAAGACGGCGCTTCCTGGGATGCCCACGGTTACGGAGGTGCATTAAGATTTGCTATTGATCGATTAAGAAGCAATTATCCTAATGCACAGATTTTACTTATTTCTCCCACTTATTGTCAGTTCTTTAAAGACGGTGTTATGTATACGGACAGTAATATGAAAGATTTTGGAGCAGGTTCTCTTACTCTTTATGCAAATGTTTGTCAAAATGTTGCAGAAACGCAAAACACTTTATATATCGATGCTTATACTACTATGGGAATTAATATTTATACTGCTGATGATTATCTTGAAGACGGCATTCATTTAACAGCAGCCGGGCGAGAACTTTACGCTAAAGCTGTTTCCAGTTGTTTAAAATATGGAAGGCCAGGAAAGGTTTCCGGAAATTCAATTTATTATTAAAATGGGATTAAAGAAAAAACAGTTTATCCGTACACGGTAAGCCATGAGTACCAGCTCATTTTATGACCGCCGTTTCCGGCGGCTAGTTTAAATTCATACAGGATAATGGGAGTATCCCCATATCCCTTTCCCGTCCGGTAGACCCACATGTAACTCTTACTGTTTGCCGGGCGCCCATCCTTCGATACCTTGACCGGAGTAGGGAAGGCGTCAGAATGCTGTTGCGGAGCAGTTCCTTTGGCCGGTCCGCTTTGACGATCGTCTGATTATCCTTTCCGGCATACACGGCCACATGGTGTTCTTCGATCGTGTAGACCGCTGGCTGAACCCGGACTCTTTTATAGACTTCATCCGGGAGCTGCTTCCAGCCAACGGAGCCAAAAATCTCCTGCAGCTTTGCTTCCGGAAGGGTATGGGAATGTTTCACAGAAGATCGCTGGGCACCACTTCCTGGATCGGGTGTCTGGATACGATCTCCAGTCCCTGCATCAGTGCACGGTACTGCTCCGGGGTGATCTCCAGTGCTTCTTCTTTTGTACGGGGCCAGCTGAAACCGCCAAGCTCCAGCCTTTTGTCTAGAAGAAGGAATCCATCCCCCTCCCATACGAGTCCCTTGATGCGGTCGCTGCGTCTTCCGCAAAACAGGAAGAGGATATCCTTTTCGTATGGATCCAGCTGGAAGTTAAATTTCACAATGGATGCCATCCCGTCAATCCCGTGACGCAGATCCGTATAACCGCATTTCCCTAACAATAGGATAATGCGGTTTATTCTTATGATATTTTTATCCTCATCATTTCTGAGAATAGCTGTATTTGAGCGTTTTTACATCATAAATGATGAGGATAACATTTTTCATCTTAACCCACAGATACGTGCCATTTCTTCTTCATTATCTGGCCACAATGGTTTCTCATCCGTTGATAAACTTCCTGTCTCCATAGCTTTTCGCATCATTTCTATAGAAGGGACAGCATAGATTCGTGTTGTTTCTGTCGAAGAATGTCCCAGTATCCTGGAAACAAGCTCTAGTTCTGTTCCATCCTGATATAGATTTGTTGCACGCGTCCTACGCAGCATGTGTGGATAGCAGTGTTCTGGAAAATCTGGGTACTGTGACCGTATCTGAGACGCATACTTTTTTATGATGCGTTCTACATTTCCTACAGACATCCTGTCTTTTCGACCTTTGATCATTGTATAGATCAAGGGCAGGTCAGGAATGATTGTTGGATGATAGAGGTTCAGATAATTCTTTAAATGACGGACTGTTTTTTCTGTGATAGCAACGATTCTTTCTTTATCACCCTTTCCATATATCCTCAGATATGGTATTTCCGCATTGAGATTTACAGAAGATACATCCAGGGATAATAATTCGGAGACTCTAATGGCAGAATCATAAAGCAGTATCAGAATCAGCTGATCCCGTTGACCAATCTTTGTGTGGGGTGGTGCTGTAAGTAATGCTTTAAGAGCTTCTTCCGATATCACCTCCCGTGTCAGCTTAGGTACTTTGAGAAAAGGAACTCTCAATACTGTCAAAGCTACTGTCTGCAGGGAAATATCACTGTCTGCAGCATACCGTAGGTATGCTCTGATTGCAGCTAACCTGTTGTTGCATGTTGTTTCAGCATTACCACTTTGTTTTAGGAACTCTATGTATGACAATAAAAAATCATGTGTACAGTCTTCAAACCCGAATGACCGTATCGACAGGTGCCTGATATCTGTTACATATCGCCTGAAAACTGTCAATGCATCCCGATATGTTTCAACCGTGTTTCTACTTTTTAATACTTGATCCGGGAGATAATGCTCAAGAAATTCGAGGGTCTTCGAAAAAAACAGTTTTTTCTGAGATTTTTTTTCTATTCATAAGCATTTACCTCTGGGATCACATATCTTCCAGTTTCATCTTTATCCCTGATGATACGGAATGCTTCAGCAACCTGATGATAATAATAGAATGTTTCATCCGGGCTCTGATGACCCAGGTACCGGCTGAGGAAGGGGAGCATTTCTTTTAAAGGAACTCCTTCTTCCATCCACAGATTCATTCTTTTAACTACAAAAGCATGGCGAAGACAATGGACTGTCGGAGCCTTGTCACATGATTCTGCAAAAGGTGTTAATGCCCAGAAATCACGAAACTTTTTATCGATTGTACCAACACTGAGGCACTTATCTGTCTCCCGCGCTGGGAAAACCCAGTCTGACAGACAATGGTATTTATCGCGCAGCGCTTTAGCGTATTCCTGTAACAGTTCAGTTAGATCTGTGGCCATGTAGATCAATCGGTCTTTGTGACCTTTCGACTGATATATATGGATTGTTCCGTATTGAAGATCCACATCCTTCCAATACAGCTTCCTGGCTTCTGAAATACGCAGACCACAGCAATAGATAAGCCGAAAGATCACTTTATACTCGGTAACTAATCTATGAAATCCTGTCACTTTTATAGCAGGAACACAATCGTCAACTGCTTCAAAGAACGCTTTTATTTCAGCTTCTGACAGGATGTGAACTACGTTTTTCTGTTATCCCGCATTTTATCTGGCACCAAACCATGCCACACTCCACCAAATTAAAA
>ERZ506993.141-NODE-141-length-61201-cov-6.85253_pt1 | contig 61201 bp, 50 predicted proteins | sample MGYA00513167_ERZ506993 | MGnify/ENA metagenome assembly ERZ506993 | reverse complement strand
GCCCGGAGGTGATGACAGAGGAAGAAAAGTCCGTGCTTCTGGAGGTACTGCCCCGGGAAGCGCTGGAACGATATACGCCGAAGCTGTCTGACAGTGTGAAGATTGATTTTAACAATGCAGCGTATAAGGCGGATCCGACCCGGTACTGGAGGCTGTGGTGGTCCGTGGGCAAAAAAGCGCCTGCCGTCTATCTGAACGCCTGGCTGCTGACCTCCTACGGCTTCTGGTACCCGGATGCGGTGATCGATGTATACCGGGGAAATACTGTGTTTACCTATACCTATGAGGACAGCTCGTATTTTGGCTTTGAAACGGAACTGCCAGGCACCCGTGACAGCAAAATCCCTCTGCTGAACGAATGGTTCCGCAGGCTGAGCCTGGAATTGTTCCAGCAGAAGGTCCCGGTCGTTTCCATGCTTTTCTCCCCGGGATTTCTATTCCTTGTATACCTGTCCGGTCTGCTTTTCCTCATGCGCCGGAAACAATATAAAACCGTGCTGGCCTTCCTCCCGGCGATATTAAACTGGCTGACTGTAATACTTGGGCCGACTTATCTGGTACGCTATGTCCTCATATTCTGGCTGGCCCTCCCGGTACTGGCATATGTTGTAAGTACGGGGAAATTATGCTATACTAACAGGAATTAATAAATCGTAACTGTGAAGTTACTGGACAGTTACCAATTAACCTATAAACCATCAGGTATAATAAATGAACAGAAAGTTAAAGAAATCCCGTGCAATCGAATACATTGTACTATGCTATGCCGCAGTTCTGATACTGCTCGCAGGCCCTCTGGGAATATTTGACGGTACCCGCCAAATTACAGGGAACGAGACTCCGGCAGGAACCTCTCAGCTCATTGATCAGGATTCCAGAATTCAGCAGGTATTCATAGCGGACGGCGGCTATCTGGAGAAAATCAGTATATATGCCATGGAAGACCTCTCCCGGAAGGTAATAAATCTCACAATATCGGATGAACTGGGAGAAACGGTCTTTTCCAGGAATGTAGCGCTGGATGCTTATGAAGCACCCGGCTTCTTTACCGTTCCCGTAGAATTCCAGACAGTACGGGGCAGGGCCTATGTATGGCAGATCAGCCATCCGGAGAAGCCCATAAGCTTTGGCTGTCAGAATACGGCCGAGTCCGGACTGGGCATTTACGGAAATTATTATTATGTAGGAAGCGATCAGTCTAATCAGGAGCAGGTGGGAAACAATATTATTATGCGTTTCCAGTACGAAGATAAATGGAGCCCTGGGAAAAAAGCCGCTGCTGCGGCAGTGATTGCACTCCTTGCCGGTTTCCTGATACTTCTCGTGGAGAACTCCGCCAGAAAAAAGAAAAAGGGAAAAGAAGTACGTGTACAATGGGTTTTCCGCAGGATTTTCAACCCTCTGCTCATAATCGGCGCAGCGGCCGGGCTGGCTGCTGTTTATCCTATGGATTACTATGGGGGCGTCAGGGCTGATAAAATGGTTTATACGGCCGGCATCCTTGTGTTGACGGCGCTGCTTCTTTACGTGGTCAATGCCAGGAGAGACAGTATAGCGCCTCTCCTTCCGCCCGTCAGGGAAACGCTCCTGGACAGGGGAATGGACTGGCTACAGTGCCTTTTCTGGGCCGGAGCGCTGTGGGGCTGTATTGATTATGTAAATGCGATGTATAATATCTATCAGGACTATGCCTACAGAAAGGTTCTGATTTATTTCTGCCTTGTCCTGCTTACCATGTGCAGTAAAAAATATGTGTTCCATTGGGGGAATCTGATATGGATTGCGCTTTCCTCCATTGCAGGCTGGCTGTATTACCGTCCGTATGCCGGCGTAGAGGAGCTGGACAGGCTCGCCCGGTTAAATGCCATTCTGTTTGTGACTGTGGGGCTGGTGGTCATTCAGCTCATCCTGCTTTTATGGAAAAAGAAGCCGGCCTGGAAGCAGCTGTTCCTTCCTTACGCGGGGCTTGTTGCAGTATTTTTCGCCTTGCTGGTGATTTTCCGCAATACAAGAGGTTGGCCGATTTATCTGGCGGCGGCTTTTGGCCTTTTTTATGTTTTTTATCTGTCCTGGGAGAAAAGAGAGCGGTTTCTGGGGATTTTCTGTAACGGTATCATCCTGAATTTTTTCTGCGCCCTGGTATTTGCCGTGCTGCGCAGGCCGATCCGTGCCTGGGGCTTTTACCGCTACAATTTTGTATTCCATACGGTTACTGTTACAGCGGCTTATCTGACGCTGATAATTTGTGCGCTGTTTGTGAAGCTGCTGATGCAGTACCATAAATCACGCAGGCTTTATGCCTGCTGGACAACGGCTCTTTTATTCGGCATGGCGGTTTCGCTGCTTTTGATGACGCTTTCCCGTACCGGATATCTGGCGGCGGTGGTAATGGGTATTGTGGTTCTCCTTTTTGTATCCCTTGTCTGCTATCGGGAACGGTTACCCGTATTTCTGGCAAAAACGGGGCTTGCGATCGTCCTCGTGCTTGCCTGCTTCCCGGTGACCTATTCGGCGGTGCGCCTGATACCGCCGCTGTATGACGATCCCTATATTTTTGAACTGGAGGCAAATGAAGAAGAGTGGGCGGTGCATAAGGGCGATCCGGCTGACTCTGAAAATTATATCACCTTCCCCCGTTTTGCCTACTGCATGGATGTGAAGCTTTTCGGGGAAGAGCACAGTATTGTCAGGAAATTCGTGGATACCTTTATGGCATCCGCTGAAGAAGAGAGCAAATCCATGCCTGGCGGACGCCTGGAGGTCAGCCGGATATCAACTATGCTGGCGTCAGCAGACGGCGCCGTCGGGGCGGAAGCATCCGATGATGCCGCTTCGGGAAACGGCCCGGAGGAAACGGAAGAGGATTACTCCAACGGCCGCTTCGAAATTTTCAAGCGTTACATTTCCCATTGGAACCTGACCGGCCATGATGAAATGGGCGTGGAGCTTGCGGACGGCTCCCTCAGTGTCCATGCGCATAATACTTATCTGCAGGTAATCCATGATCACGGCCTGATTACCGGTGCGGTCTATCTGTTATTGGGGGCTGTCAGCCTGATGCAGATGTTCCGTTACGCTTATTGGGCAGGCAGGAAAAAAAGGGAAGACAGCGCCGACCCTTACGCGGCGCTGCCCCTTGCCATATTCCTGGCATTTGCCGTGGCGGGGCTGGTGGAATGGCTGTTCCATCCCTGCAACCCATTGGGCTTTTCCACCATGGCAGTACTGGCGCCGCTGCTTATATTCCGCAGAGAAAAGAAAGTGTAGAGTAACTTAAAAGGCTGCCTGACAGTTAAGAAAAAGAAAAGAGTAAACGATAATGAAGGATAAAGAGAACAAGACAAAACAGCATTTTAATTATCAGTTGTTTTACCGCAGGACCGCGCTCATCATATATGATATCCTGAGCGTGACAGCTTCCAGCTTTCTGGCGATCCTGCTGCGGTATGATATGCATCTGGATGAGATTCCGGATCAGTTCCTGATGCCCATCAGGAATTTCCTTCCGCTGAATATCCTGCTGACCATGGGGATTTTCTATCTCTTTCGCCTGTATCACAGCCTGTGGGCCTTTGCCGGGGAAAATGAAATGCAGAGCCTGGTCATGGCCTGCTTCCTTTCCGCCGTGGTTTCCGGCGTAGGGCTGAATCTTTTCAAGGTGTCGGGCAAGCCGGTGCCGGACAGCTACTATTTTATGTATCTGTTCATGCTTATCAGCTTTACTTTTGTCAGCCGTTTTTCCTATCGGTTTTTAAGAAGCCATAAGCACAGGCTGCAGAACAAGAAAAATAACATTTCCGTCATGATCATAGGCGCCGGGGAAGCCGGAAACGCGCTGATCAAGGAAATCGTCACAAGCAATTACAGCACCATGGTCATCCGCTGCATCATCGATGATGATAAACAGAAAATGGGCCAGTTCATTCAGGGAATCAAGGTGGTTGGCGGCCGTGATAAAATCATCGAATCCGCCGATCTGTATGATATTGATGAAATTTTTATCGCCATGCCCTCAGCGCCCCGTACGGAAATCAGGGATATTCTGGACATCTGCAAGGAAACAAGCTGTAAGCTGCGTTCCCTGCCTGGCATGTACCAGCTGGTCAACGGTGAAGTGAGCGTGAGCAAGCTGCGTGACGTGGAGGTGGAGGATCTCCTGGGAAGAGAGCCTATCCGCGTGGATTTAGATTCCATCCTGAGCTATGTGCAGAATAAGGTGGTTATGGTAACCGGCGGAGGCGGTTCCATCGGCAGCGAGCTTTGCCGTCAGGTGGCATCCCATAAACCGGCGCATCTGGTAATTGTGGATATTTATGAAAATAATGCCTATGATATTCAGCAGGAGCTGCTGCAGAATTTTCCTGAGCTGAAGCTGACCGTCCTCATTGCTTCGGTCCGTAATACGAAGCGTATCAATTCCATTTTTGAGACGTACCGGCCGGATATTATCTACCATGCGGCAGCGCATAAGCATGTGCCGCTCATGGAGGTCAGCCCCAATGAGGCGATTAAGAACAACGTATTCGGAACCTGGAAAACAGCGCAGGCCGCCGCTTTGAATGGCGCTAAAAAATTTGTCATGATTTCCACGGACAAAGCGGTGAACCCCACCAATATCATGGGGGCCAGCAAGCGGATCTGCGAAATGATCATACAGACCTTTAACAAGCACTATGACACGGAGTTCGTGGCCGTCCGCTTCGGCAATGTGCTGGGCAGCAACGGCAGCGTGATTCCCCTGTTTAAAAAGCAGATAGCGGCCGGAGGGCCGGTAACGGTGACCCATCCAGATATCATCCGCTATTTTATGACCATACCGGAGGCGGTTTCCCTCGTGCTGCAGGCGGGCGCCTATGCCAAGGGCGGGGAAATATTCATCCTGGATATGGGTGAGCCTGTAAAAATACTGGATCTGGCGAAGAACCTGATCCGGCTCTCCGGCTATAAACTGGGGGAGGACATTCAAATCGAGTTTACCGGCCTGCGACCGGGAGAAAAGCTCTATGAAGAGCTTCTTATGGATGAGGAAGGAATGCAGGATACGGACAACCGGCTGATTCATATCGGCCGCCCGATACAGCTGGATGAAAGGGAATTTTTTATTCAGCTCAAGCAGCTGGAGGATGCCTCCAAGGATGAAATCGCGGACATCAGGCCGCTTGTGGCGCAGATTGTGCCTACCTATGTGTATGGCCAGAATGCGGCGGAAAATGAAGTGAAACAGTAACTTCCAGCAGGTCAGTGCATTGGCGGCAGCAAGCATCCGACCCGCCACACGATAGCTTTAACTGGCCGGATGCCTGTAACGGTCCACTTAACCGAACCGCTATGGAAAGGAAAAATAAATGAAGGTTCACCATATTGGATATCTTGTAAAAAAGCTGGAAAAGGCAGCGGAGGAATTTGAAAAGCTGGGCTATGTCAGGTTGGGGGAAATCACCCCGGATCCACATCGCAAAATCGATATCCTGTTCCTGGAAAAGGACGGGTATGTGGTGGAGCTGGTAAGCCCCAATGCCCCTGACAGCGTGGTTTCCGGGCTGCTGAAGACCTATAAGAACGCGCCTTACCATATTTGCTATGAATGTACCGATTTTCAGGAGGATCTGGAGCGGCTCGCGGCGAACGGCTATGTTCAGATTGACCAGCCCACGCCGGCGCCGGCCATTGGAAACCGCAGGGTTGTATTCCTTATGAACAGCCGGCTGGGAATGATAGAGCTGCTGGAAGGCTGCTGAATAATAAAGCTCCCGAGGCAGACCTGTGATAGTCAGGAGGAAAATCCTCCGCTCGCAGAGAGCTCGCATTTTGCTTCCCAAAACTACCAGGAGGAATAAATATGGACAAAGACAGTGTAATGCAGAAGAAAAAAATATTTCTCTCTTCTCCTACCATGCATGGAGAAGAGCGTAAATTTGTGGAGGAAGCCTTTGACACCAACTGGGTAGCCCCGCTGGGCCCCAATGTCAATGCTTTTGAAAAGGAAATGGAGGAGTACACAGGCTGTGGATATGCGGCGGCGCTCAGCGCGGGAACAGCGGCAATCCATCTGGCGCTGCGCCTGATAGGGATACAGCCGGGGGATGTGGTATTTTCTTCCGACCTCACTTTTTCCGCCACCTGTAATCCCATTTGCTATGAAAAAGGGACTCCGGTTTTCATCGATGCGGAGGAGGATACCTGGAATATGGACCCTAAGGCCCTGGAAAAGGCTTTTGAAAAATATCCCGGGGCAAAAGCGGTGATTTGCGCCCATCTTTACGGGACGCCTGCGAAAATTGATGAAATCCGCGCAATCTGTGATGCCCATCATGTACCGCTTATCGAGGATGCGGCGGAATCCTTAAGCTCTACCTTCCGGGGGAAAATGACAGGTACCTTTGGGGATTACGGCATTTTTTCATTTAACGGAAACAAGATTATCACCACCTCGGGCGGCGGCATGCTGGTTTCCAGGGACGGTGAAGCAATAGAAAAAGCCCGCTTCCTTTCCACCCAGGCCAGGGATAAGGCAAGGCACTATCAGCATTCCCAGATTGGCTTTAACTACCGGATGTCCAATGTGGTAGCGGGTATCGGCAGAGGCCAGCTGCTTCATCTGGAGGAGCATAAAAAGAAAAAACAGGAAATTTACAGACAATATAAAGAGGCATTTGCCGACATCCCGGCAATTGCCATGAACCCCCTGAATCCCGACGGGGACGCCAATAACTGGCTCTCCTGTATGACGATTGCACCGGAAAGCGGCGTGACGCCCAACATGGCCATGGATGCGCTGGAGGCGGAAAATATTGAATCCCGGCCTATCTGGAAGCCCATGCACCTGCAGCCGGTCTTTGCCGATGCCGATTTTATTACATTGCAGGAGAACGGCAGCGTGGGAGAACGTATTTTTGAGAAGGGCTTCTGTCTTCCCAGCGATATCAAAAACACGCCGGAGGATATGGAACTCATTATAAATACCATCAGAAACCTGTTTTAAAGGGATGCGAAGCTTGCAGGAAGCATTTTACGGACCGCGGCAGTGGCTGTGGTGTTCTGAAAAAAGGCGGCAGCTATGCGGCATCCGGGCAGCAGAGAAATGAGGAAACAATGTTTTACAGGAAATTCGGCAAAAGATTTCTGGATTTTTTTCTTTCTTCCATAGCGATCATACTTCTGAGCCCCATCCTTTTTGTGGTGGCGGTCCTTGTGCGCATCAAGCTGGGAAGCCCCGTCCTTTTTCACCAGGAAAGGCCGGGAAAGGATGAAAAAATATTTACCCTTTGTAAGTTCCGCACCATGACGGATAAGAGGGACGCCCAGGGAAAGCTTCTACCTGACTCGCAGCGTCTTACGAAATTCGGTAAAATGCTGCGGGCCACCAGCCTGGACGAGCTGCCGGAGCTTTTCAATATCTGGAAGGGGGACATGAGCATCATCGGCCCCCGGCCGCTTCTGGTTTCCTACCTTCCCTGGTATACACAGGAAGAGAAGCTGCGCCATACGGTGCGGCCCGGCCTGACAGGCCTGGCCCAGGTATCGGGCCGGAATTTCCTGGACTGGGATAAGCGTCTGGCCAAGGATGTGGAATACGTGAAGAAGCTTTCCCTGGCCATGGATTTAAAGGTCCTGTGGAAAACGGTAATGGTGGTATTTGATCATAGCGAGGTGGCGGAGGATACCTCCGCAGCGGAAGGGAATCTGGCTGAAATCCGCAGCAAAAGGCAGGAAAGGGAAAAGCAGGCATGATTAATATATTAATTTTAAGCGCAGGAACCAGAAATAAGGTGGTGCAGTATTTCCGGAAGGAGCTGGAAGGAAAGGGCAGAGTATACGCCACGGATTGCAGCGAGCTGGCCCCGGCGATTTATGAGGCTGACGAAGCCATCCTCGTACCCCGGATTACAGAGCCGGGATATCTGGAGAAAATTCTGGATATCTGCCGGGAGAAGGAAATTACAGGCGTCTTTTCCCTGATAGATCCGGAGCTGACAATGCTGGCGGAGCACAGGGAGGAATTTTTAGCCGTTGGAACAACGCCCATTATATCCCCGGCGGAGGCGGTTGCCATATCCTTTGATAAATACCGGATGTTTGAAAAGCTGACGGAGCTTGGAATCCCCACAGGACGCTGCTTTATGGATTTGCAGGAGTTTGAGAGGGCGGTGGAGAAGGGGGAGATAGCATATCCTGTTTTCGTGAAGCCAGCCAAAGGAAGTGCCAGCATCAATATCAATAAAGTGACCTGCCGGGAAGAAGTGGAGCTGCTTTGCAGGCATAATGAGGACATGATGATCCAGGAATACATGGACGGCACGGAATATGGCGCGGATGTGTATGTTGATATGCTTACGGGAAAGGTAACTTCAATTTTTGTCAAGGAAAAAGTAAAAATGCGCGCAGGAGAAACGGATAAATCCGTTTCGGTGAAAGACGCGAAACTGTTTGAGCTTATAAAAAAATTCGTTGAATCCGTCGGATTTTGTGGTATTATTGACATAGATATTTTTAAGGTGGACGGAACGTACTATATTTCCGAGGTCAATCCCCGCTTCGGCGGCGGCTATCCCCATGCGTATGCCTGCGGCGTCAATGTGCCCGCGCAGATTATCCGTAATCTGGAGGGAGCGGCCAATGAGGAGAATATCGGCGATTACGAAGAAAATATCTGCATGATGAAATATAATGAAATCATGATTCGGAAATTGTAACTGTCCGGCAGGCCGGCGCATTTGCCGTAAGGGTGAAGCTTGGTGTCCGGATAACCGAATGGAGACAAAAAATAGGAAAATAAGGAGAAAGCCATGGCTTCTTCCATACTGATACTGTCCAACAGCGATTCGGGGCTTTATGATTTCCGAAAGGAAGTCCTGAAGGCGCTCATGGAGAAAGGGTTCCATGTCCTTGTATCTGTCCCGGATACCGGATATGTGGAGCGGATTAAGGCCCTGGGCTGTGAATACATCCCCACCGCGTTTGAGCGGCGCGGCATGAATCCGTTTAAGGACATGAAGCTGCTGCTGTTTTACCGGAGGCTGATAAAGACGCACAGCCCCGCGGCGGTGCTGACTTATACGATAAAACCGAATATTTACGGAGGGCTTGCGGCAAGGCTCACAGGAACACCCTACCTGGTCAATGTGACGGGGCTTGGCACTACGCTGGAGCATGGAGGCGTGCTGCAGAAAATGATTGTCCTCATGTACAGGACAGCCCTGAAAAAGGCTTCCTGTGTTTTTTTCCAGAATCAGGGCAACCGGGATTTCCTGGTTCAGAGGGGCTGCGTCACCGGAAAGACGCGGGTGATTCCGGGCTCCGGCGTAAACCTGAAGGAACATCTGCCGCAGGAATACCCGGCGGATACGCCTGTGCGGTTTGTTTCTATTATGCGGCTTATGAAGGATAAAGGAATTGAAGAATTGCTGACAGCGGCGCAAAGGATACATGAAAGGCATCCAGACACCCTGTTTCAGATACTGGGAGCCTATGAAGAGGAAACCAGGCAGCTTTATGAGCCGCGTGTGAAAGCGCTGGAGGAGAAAGGCGCCATCCGCTACTACGGCTATCGGGACGATGTCCCTGAATTTTTAAAGGAATGCCAGGCAGTGGTGCATCCCTCCTATCACGAGGGAATGTCCAATGTGCTTCTGGAAGCGGCGGCAACCGCCAGACCGGTGCTTGCCAGCGCGGTGGAGGGATGCCTGGATACCTTTGAGGAAGGCCGCAGCGGGCTGGCTTTTGCACCGCAGGATGCGGACAGCCTGGAAGAGGCGCTGGAGCGCTTCCTGCGACTTCCTTATGAAAAGCGCAGGGAAATGGGGCTGTGCGGCCGCAGGTTCGTGGAGGAGAGGTTCGACAGGAATTTTGTGGTGGCTGCTTATCTGGAAGAGCTGGCCGCGGGAATAAATTTTATCCATAAAACAGACAGATACGAATGAAACAGATTCGGGAAATGAGGTCACAGATGGAATTATATGAAAAACTTGTAAACGGAGAAGAAAAGCTCTCTCTTGTGGGGCTTGGCTATGTGGGGATGCCCATTGCCGTTGCCTTTGGCAGAAAAATCAAAGTTATCGGTTATGATTTGAATGCAAAGAAGGTGGAGCAGTACAGGGCCGGCTTTGATCCTACCAGAGAGGTGGGGGATGATGTGATTAAGCAGGCGAACGTGGAATTTACTTCCGATGAAACAAAGCTGAAGGAAGCAAAATTCCATATTGTAGCGGTTCCTACGCCGGTAAATGACGATCATACGCCGGATCTCCGTCCCGTTGAGGGCGCCAGCCGTACGGTAGGCCGTAACCTGACAAAAGGAAGCATTGTCGTATTTGAATCCACCGTTTATCCGGGAGTTACGGAGGATATTTGTGTACCGATTATGGAGAAGGAATCCGGCCTGAAGTGCGGCGTTGATTTTAAGGTGGGCTATTCTCCCGAGCGTATTAACCCCGGCGATAAGGTGCACCGTCTGGAAACCATTGTAAAAATCGTTTCCGGTATGGATGAAGAGACGCTTGATCAGATTGCAAAGGTATATGAGCTTGTGGTAGAGGCGGGAGTTTACCGTGCAGATTCCATAAAGGTTGCGGAGGCTGCCAAGGTAATTGAGAACAGCCAGCGGGATATTAATATCGCTTTCATGAACGAGCTTTCCATAATTTTCAATAAGATGGGCATAGATACCAAATCCGTACTGGAGGCGGCGGGAACCAAATGGAATTTCCTGAAGTTCTTCCCCGGCCTGGTGGGCGGACACTGCATCGGCGTGGATCCTTATTATCTTACCTATAAGGCGGAGGAAATGGGATACCACTCCCAGATCATTCTGTCCGGCCGCCGGATCAATGACGATATGGGGAGATATGTGGCGGAGAACGTGGTGAAGAACCTGATCAGGGCGGATATTGCGGTAAAAACTGCCAGAGTAGCCATTCTCGGCTTTACCTTCAAGGAAAACTGCCCGGATACGAGAAATACCAAGGTCATTGATATTGTTAAGGAACTTCGGGAATACGGAATTGAGCCTGTGATTGTGGATGAAACAGCGGATGCGGAGGAAGCGCAGAGACTGTACGGCGTGAAGCTGGCAGACAGAAGTGAAGTGAAGGATTTGGATGCGCTTGTCATCGCTGTGGCCCATGAAGAATTCAGCCACATGACCAGGGAGGATATCGCCGGATATTTCAAACCTGAGCATGAGAAGAAGGTGCTTGTTGATATCAAGGGTATCCTGGACCGTAAGGATTATCTTACACAGGATTATATCTACTGGAGACTTTAAGAAGGCGCCGGTTTATGGAATATAGTGCAGCCGCGGCGGCAGGAAAGCCGGAACAGCCGCAGGAATACTGAGGCAAAAGGTAACTGTAGGATACCGAACAGCTGCCGGAAAAGGAAAGGATAGGAAAATGGGTTATAAACATTTGCAGTTTGACAAAGACAGTGTATTTCTTGTAACTGGAGGCGCGGGCTTTATCGGTTCCAACCTCTGTGAAGCGATTCTGGATATGGGGTATCAGGTAAGATGCCTGGATGATTTATCCACCGGAAAGCAGGAAAACGTGGAGATGTTCCTAGACCGTCCGGGCTATACTTTCATTAAGGGTGACATCAAGGATCTGGAGATCTGCCGCAGAGCCTGCGACGGCGTGGATTACGTGCTGAATCAGGCAGCCTGGGGAAGTGTTCCCAGGAGCATTGAAATGCCCATTTTCTATGAGCAGAACAACATCGGCGGAACGCTGAACATGATGGAGGCGGCAAGGGAAAGCGGCGTAAAGAAATTCGTATATGCTTCCAGCTCTTCCGTATACGGCGACCACCCCGCGCTTCCCAAAAAGGAAGGCATTGAGGGCGAGGTGCTTTCTCCCTATGCGCTCACTAAACGCACCAATGAGGAGTATGGGAAGCTTTATAAGAAGCTGTACGGGTTGGATACCTACGGCATGCGTTATTTCAACGTGTTCGGACGCAGACAGAACCCGGACGGCATGTATGCGGCCGTTATCCCCAAGTTCTTAAAGCAGCTGCTGCATGATGAAGTGCCTACGATTAACGGGGACGGCAGGCAGTCTCGTGACTTTACCTACATTGATAATGTTATCGAAGCCAACCTGAAGGCCTGCCTGGCTTCCAGTGAAGCTGCCGGGGAAGCTTACAATATTGGATCCGGCGGAAGAGAATTCCTGATAGACATTTATTATTATCTGTGCAAGGCGCTGGGCAAGGACATTGAACCGAAATTCGGGCCGGCCAGAAAAGGGGATGTGCGGGATTCCAATGCGGATATCACCAAGGCAAAAACCAATCTGGGATATGACCCTGACTATGATTTTGAAGCGGGAATCAAGCTTGCCATTGACTGGTATAAAGAGAATCTGAAATAAATACAGCCGGGGCCACTGGCTGCCTGGAAAGGCAGTCTGGTCCCGTTTGTTTTGGAAAGGTGAGGACGGATAAGTGAAATATAAAGTGGTAATATTCGGCGTAAAGGATACCACGGCGGAAATCGTGACCTTTATCCAGGAAAAAATATGTCCTGTGGATCTGGTGGTGACCATCCATCCCGACGTGCTTTCCGGAAACCAGGTTTCCGGCTACCAGGGACTGGGTTTTTTGACGGAAAAGTATGGAATCCCTGTATTCGAAACCCATTCCTATGGACTGAAGGATGAAGAAACGGCCCGGTTCTTTGATGGGAATGAATTTGAAATCGGTATTTCCATGGGCTGGCAGCGGCTGATTCCCCAGTCCGTGCTGGATCGGTTTGCACACGGTATTTTCGGCTTCCACGGAAGCTGCGGTTATCTGCCCTACGGCCGGGGGCGTTCTCCGCTGAACTGGTCGGTTATCAACGGGGACACCCGGTTTATTCTGAATCTATTTCAGTATGATGCGGATCCCGACAGCCCGAATGTATTTGCCAATGAAATGTTTTCCATCAATCCTCATGATACCATCCGTACGCTGCAGTACAAAAACATCCTGGCCTCCAAGCGGCTGATTCAGAAGCTTCTGGAAGCGTACAGGAAGGATGGGATCACCATAAACAGACAGTCCAGGGATTTCAGCGGCTGGTACAACAAACGGACTGCCGCGGACGGGAAAATCGATTTTCATGGGAAAACAAGGGATATCTATAACCTGGTCAGAGGAGTGACCCGCCCCTTCCCCGGAGCCTTCTGCCTGTGCGGGGAGGACAGGGTTACGGTATGGAGTGTCCACCCCTTTGACGAAATCATGGATTTCTCCGCTTATGCGCCGGGAGAAATCATAGACAGCATTGACGGAAAGCTGATAGTCCGCACAGTGGACGGTTCTCTTTTGATTGAGGAATATGAATGCGGCCGCAGGCTGCTTCCGGGAGACAGGCTGGAGTAAGGCGGTCATATAAGGGCGTAGCTGTTTCAGGTAACGGTCCAGCCCCGTCTGAACGGTTACTGTTTCTGGCCTCTTAAGGCCGGCCCGACTGATCAGTTAGGAAAGGGTTACGTATGAAGATTGCGATTCGAATGGATGATATTACGGCAGATATGAACTGGAAAAATTTCCTGGCGCTGAAGGAGCTGTTCGACAGGCACGGTATCTGCCCTCTGATCGGCGTGGTGCCGGATAACCGGGATGAAAATCTGCGTATGGATCCTCCCAGGGAAGACTTCTGGGAGTATCTTGGTAAGCTGCGCGGGCAGGGCTGGGTAATTGCGCAGCATGGGCAGTATCACCGGTATACCACTCAAAAAGGAGGATGCTTTCCCCTGAACCGCTTTTCCGAGTATGCAGGCGTACCTTATGAAAAACAGAAAAGCATGATTGAGGAAGGGAAAAAAATACTGGAGGATAAGGGGATCAGGACGGATATTTTTATGGCGCCGGGGCATACCTTTGACAGGAATACGTTGAAGGCGCTGAGAGAATGCGGTTTCAGATACCTTACCGATGGTTTCGGAAAATCACCCTATTCCCGGGAGGGGCTGACCTTCCTCCCCATATCCAGCCGTAAAAAAGATTGTTTTAAGGACAGGGAAGGCTATACTACCCTGGTAATCCACGCCAACGGAATGAGCGAGGCGGAAATCGGCTGGTATGAAAGAATGCTTGCAGAGTATCCGGATCGGTTTATTTCCTATGGTCAGCTGCTGACGCTTCCTGTCACAAAACGCGGTTTTGCAGGAAATCTTGCTGAATATATACAGGCTTCCTGCAAACGGATCCTGGTGAAGCTGCTTTCCTGAACGGAGTGAGGCTGTGAAGAGGGGGCTGTGAAGGGTGGTACTGTAAAGAGGGACACTGTGAAGAGGGACACAGCAAAGTGCTGCTGTAAAAAGTGTACAGCGCAGGGGTGTCATCGTGAAGGAACACGTACCAGAGACATATAAATTAGGAAAGGCGCAGAAAACGGGAATGAAAACAGTGAGAGTGCTTCAGGTTCTGGGAGGAACCAGCCTGGGCGGCGCGGAAAGCCGGGTAATGGACAGCTACCGCCACATCGACAGAAACAGAATACAGTTTGATTTTGCCGTCCACACCGGGGAAAAAGGTTTTTTTGACGAGGAAATCGAGCGTCTGGGAGGGCATATTTACCGTTTCCCCAGGTTCCGGGTTATAAACTGGCCGGCCTACCGCAGGGCCTGGAAGGATTTTTTCAGGGAACATCCCGGCTACAGGGCAGTGCACGGACATATGACAAGCACGGCGTCCATTTATCTGCCGATCGCAAAGAAATCCGGCGTGCCGCTGACGATTGCCCATGCAAGGAGCGCCGGAGTGGATCCGGGGCTTAAGGGGAAGCTGACCCGCTTCCTGAGAAGAAATCTGGGGAAAAAGGCAGATATGTGCCTGACCTGCTCCCAACTGGCGGGAGAAGCGGTGTTTGGAAAAAAAATGTGGGATGAGGGACGGGTGAAGACGGTTCCCAATGCCATCGACGCGCCGGCCTTTGCCTATGATGAGAAGATCAGGGAGCGGATGCGGCGCAGCCTGAGCATCCCTGAGGATGCTTTCGTGATAGGCCATGTGGGACGGTTTGGCCATATGAAAAATCACCTGTTTCTTCTGGATGTTTTTGCAGCGGTGAATAAAAAACTGCCGGGGGCAAGGCTTTTGCTGGTGGGCGAGGGCGGCCTGATGGAACAGGTGAAGGAAAAGGTGGCGGCGCTGGGCGTTTTGGAGCAGGTGATTTTCACAGGAAACCAGGGGAAGGTCAGCGATTATTATCAGGCGATGGATTTCTTTGTGTTTCCCTCCCTGTTTGAAGGCCTTCCGGGATCGGTAATTGAGGCCCAGGCCTGCGGGCTGCGGTGCCTGATATCCGACAGCGTAACGCCGGAGGTGCTCATTACAGAGCTGGCCGAGGCGAAGCCCCTTTCCCTGGGCGCCGGAGCCTGGGCTGAAGATGTTCTTTTGAGGAAGGATTACAGGCGGGAGCAAATGGAGCAGGCAGTCAGGGAGGCCGGCTTTGATGTGTCGGATCAGGTAAAGCTGCTGGAAGAGATATATTTGCAGGAAAAATAAACGTCAAGGAAAAGGCGGCCGGGATTGCGGCGGTCAGGCCAGGATTTTGCCGCAGCCGGATTTTTACATCTGCCAGGAGAAATATTAATGAAGAAAAAAGTTATGCTTATTGTACCTATGCTGCATCAGGGAGGCTTTGAACGGGTCTGCGTAGCTACTGCGCGCCTGCTGGAGCCGTTTTATGAAGTTTATATTGTGATTTTCAGCGCCAGGGATATTGCTTATGATATCAGGGGGCTCCATGTGATCGACCTGCATATGGGGGCGTCTGAGGGAAAGCTGCTTAAGATTCGCAATGTATTCCGCAGGAGCCGGAGGGTAAGCGCACTGAAAAAGGATTTGGGAATCGATATTGCATACAGCTTCGGCCCCACAGCCAATCTGGTAAATGTGTTTTCCAGATCCCGTGGAAAGACCTGGTGCGGTGTCCGCAGCTATATGGATATGGGAAATCCCAGGCTTCTGAAGCTTTTCTGTAGCAGAGCGGATCGGATAATCAGCTGTTCCCGTACGATTGAGAAAGAAATACGGGAAAAATTCGACTGTCAGACTACCTCTACGCTTTATAATCCTTTTGATATCAAAGAGGAAGAGGAACGGGCGCAGGAGGAGGAAAGCCGACTTCCTTTTCAGGACTGCGGGCCGGTGGTGGTGTCCATGGGGCGCGAGGACGATGTAAAGGGCTTCTGGCATCTGGTAAAAAGCTTTTCCCTGGTTCATCGCAGGCTGCCGGATTCCCGGCTGGTGATTGTGGGAGAGGGCGATTTCCTGGAGTACTGGAAGCTGTCTGAGGCGCTGGGGATTTCGGATGCGGTAAGCTTCCCGGGGGTAAAGAAGAATCCCTTCCCGTGGCTGAAGCTGGGAAGTATTTATGTGATGACTTCCTTAAACGAAGGCTTTCCCAATGTGCTTGTGGAGGCCATGGCCCTTGGCAAGCCGGTGATTTCCACCAACTGCATGACCGGGCCGGCGGAGATCCTCATGGATGATTTTGAGGCTTATGTGGGAAAAGAAGAGTATGTGGACGGAGACTACGGTATTCTGATTCCCAACCTGGAAACGCAGAAAAATCTGGATGCCAGGGTGATTACGCGGGAAGAGGAGCTTCTGGCGGAACAGATGCTGCGCCTGCTGACGGATCAGAAGCTGCATAAAAAATATGCCGATGCGGCGCTTAAGAGGGCGGCCTGCTTTTCCAATGAAGCTTATGTGGAACAGCTCCGCGGGATGGCGGAGGATGTGTGAAAGGTAAAATTCAATTGTAATGGCTTGTAAATTCCCGCTGTTTGCGGTTGAAAAAACTGCGGTATCCACCTGAAAAAGATGGATGCCGCAGTTTTCTTATTATTTGCCTGAATGCATTTTTATAAAAAATTATAATTTCAATCCCCGGTATCTGTTAAAGCATGCAAAGATTTCCTGCCGTCTGGGAACCGCCAGATCCGTGGGCAGATAGCCGGAGCCGGCCAGTGCGGACAGGCCTTTTTTTTCAATCAGTGAAAGAAAGGAATCCACAAGCATACGCAGGCTGGTCTGACCGTTAAACATACTTTTTTCCGCCAGGGCAAGCATATAGGAAAGGGCGGCGGTCTGTTCCGAATCGGCAAGCTGTTCCAGGTAGCGCAGGTCGATGTCCTCATGTCCAATCTGAATGTTTTCCCGGCCGTGGACCTTGGTTTTCAGCCGTTCATCCCTGCGAAGCTCTGGACGATAGCCGGGAGTGCGGCGGAAGGATGGCAGTTCGGGATCAGGGAGCAGCTGGGGCATTCCCGCTTCCGGTGTTTCCTGATTGCGGGAGGCGTAGAGGGCGGCTTCTTTTTTGGCAAAAGCGGTTATGTCTTTGGGAACATAGCGATCCATCTGGATTACCGCATCTGCGATGTAAAAATAGGAACCGGAGCTTCCGGCAACAATTACGGAAGAAATGCCGCATTTTTCATAAAGGAAACGGGCGCGTTCAATGAAGGGAGTGATAGGCTCCTCTTCCCGGCAGACCACGCGCTGCATCAGCTCGTCGCGTATCATGAAATTAGTGGCGCAGGTGTCCTCGTCTATCAGGAAAAGTGAGGTTCCGCTTTCTATGCCTTCTATGACATTGGCGGCCTGTGAGGTGCTTCCGCTGGCATCCTCCGTATAGAAGGCTTTGGTATCCTTTCCGTTGGGAAGGTTATTGATGAACATGGATATGTCCGTTTTTTTGATGCTGCGGCCATCCTCTGCGCGTATTTTCAGGGCGCTGTCATCAGTGATGACATATTCCCTGCCGTCGCCTGCGATATGGTTGTATACGCCAAGCTCCAGAGCCTCAAGGAGCGTGGATTTCCCATGATATCCGCCGCCTACGATCAGGGTGATTCCTTTCCTGATGCCCATGCCGGTAATCGGCCCATGATGGGGCAGATTCAGTGTGATTTCCATGGAAGAGGGGGAGGTGAAGGGAATGCCTTCTTTCATGGGGAGGTCCGATACCCCGGACTGCCTGGGAAGGATGGAACCATTGGCTACAAACGCACACAAATCCAGGGCAGGCAGCTGGGTGCGGATATAATGCTGGTCCTCAGCCAGATGGATGACGCTTTGTACCTTGGCGGGGGAGAGCTTTTTGTAAAAGCAGACCGTCTGTACGCAGGCCGGCAGGAAATCAAAGAGAATGCGTTCCAGCTGTGACGCGTTGATAGTCCTTCCATTGGCCGGAAAACCAGCGGCAAAACGGAATAACAGGCCGCCGTTTTCCGGGTTGATGGTTACGGCGGAACGCTCCAGAATTTCCTGGCCGCAGCGGCTGACACTGATCAGCCCGCTTTTGCCGGAGCCTTTGGCCTTGAAGGTATACTTTTCGATCTCCTGGTAAAAAAGCCGGTTCAGGTAGTCCTGTAGCGCAACCTTTTTATAGCGGGTATCATAAAGCCCGGCAGGAAATCCGGCGGTTTTTCCGTCAACAAGGATGCTCAGGCGGGACGGAGAGGCAAAGGGATCCCCTTGGACATGGTCAATGGATAAGACATAATTGCCGAAGGAATAGCTTCCTTTTAAATCCTTGTAGGCAGGATAGCTTTTATGGTCGATGGCACGAAGCGCACGACGCAGGTCTTCTGAATTTTTCATGGGTTTTTTTGGTCCTTTCTGTAAAGCTTTTTTGTGATATCGGGCAGCTGTTTTGTGTTTTCCTACATATTCCCCAAAAATCAGTTAAAATAGTTTACAGGAATATTTTTTTAATCCGGCAGCACTTTTTTGCGGTATTTGGTCAATGCATGGTCTTCATTTACAACTGCGTTATCTGTACTTTATCACAGGATTGCGGGGAGTGCAAAGAGTAATGACGGCAAAGGAAAAAGGATTTGTATTTTGGGGGCAGGTCTGTTATTTCTTTATTGACTGTATATAAGAATACTGGCGAGGGTGATGTTGGAAGAGGTGATTGCTATTAGCAAAAGACCTTTTAATGGTGCATTATACAGACTGGGTATTGCCATAGGCGTTTTAGTTGCCTCTGCCTTTATATTACCAAGATCATTCAAAGGCGGTTACCTTTCTGGCCTCATATTCCACCTCAGCTTCAACTCCATGTGGCAGGAATCCGTAGTATTTCCATAATATCGGAATCCTGGAAAGCCGTTCATCATTGGAGTGCATGAGGAAAAAGCTGAAGCGGGAACGGCTCCTGTAAACGCCGGATCTTTTATGTCATACAGCAGAAAAAATAGGAACTGCTGCAGCGATATACAGTTTATCAGGGACGCGAATTAATGTGTTTCAAGATAAGCTTTCAATTCAGGAATCTCATTCGTCAGCATTTCTGTAAAGTAAACCGCCCCTTCTTCATTCAGATGGTCGGCATCTCCAAAATATTGAAGGTTCGTCTGATAACGTTCATCATGGGAATAATCGTAATACGTAATATTGTATTCAACAGCGATATCCTGTATTTTACTGTAGAATTCATATAAAAAATCTGCAGAGACATATTGATTATAGTATTGTGTATAGGGGGTTGTGATCAATATGGGAGTAATATTTCTTTCTTTGCATAATTCAATTATATTTCGCAGATCCTGTTCTTTATCCTCTTCAAAATAATCTGTTTTCCCTTCAAAATGCCTTTGATATCGGGCATATCCCTTGGCCTCAAATTCCTGTACCTTTTCAGCACCGTAAATTTGTTCCGGATTTTCAGGAGCAGGTGCCTGCGGTGTATCAGAAGATTCCCCCTCTCCCTGCAGCTCACCTTCGGCAGCAGGCGCTTCTGTTCCCGGAGCAGCATCCGGTGAGGCTTCCGCGGCATATACAATATTCTGGCGGTTATCCGACAATGAGGGGAAGGAAATCGGCGGTTTAAACAGGTCGAAGATTCCATCACCTGCTGAAAGAATAGGAAATCTTACAGCAACAAGATCCTTATACAAGCTGTAGTCGGGATTGTACTGGGGAGACAGCAGGCGGTAATACCTGATACTGATGGCTTCTATATCATTGGGGTCAGTTGCCTCACGGTTAAAGGAAAAGTAGGAAACCGGAATAAAGGCGATGCTTCCCTCTGTAAAAGCGTCCTTATGCATATTTAACAGCGCATAATCGTATTCAAAGGACTGGCTGGTCAGTGCGAAATTAAAACATTTCAGCCCGCGATCCTTAAGGGCTGACCAGTCGAAAGCACATTGACCGTGCGAACTTCCGAAATTAGCGATTTGAATTGTCTCCGGGACAAAATTAAAGGCATTGATTTCCGCTATGGGATTATCTGATTTTTGTTCATACATAATATCCAGATAGAATAAACAAAACAGGGTGATACAAACAGCCAGGACACTTTTTACCAGAAATGATTTCATAGGCTTTTTATCAGAATCCATAAGTATGGCTTCTGAAATCAACTCCTTTCCAGGGAAGATTGAAAAATATACGGAAACATATGATACTATTTGAGACATTCGTTCTGTATTATCATAGTCAGTACTATATTCTACTACGTTAATGGAAAAATATACAAGTTAAAATAAAGGATTACGGTAAAATTAAAGAAAATTTAAGGTTTTGCATAAAAGATTATTCAGCACTATCCAGGAAAAATATTCCACCTAATAATATGTTCCAACTGCTTTTGCACTTTTATTTGACAATTACTGTCAAAAAATTATTAAATTTTTAGAAACTTCTAATAAAAAGTTGAAAATGGCGGAATGCAGAAGTATAATGTATAGAATTTGGTGAAAGGAAACACTAAACACTTTATAAAGTTAATGTCTGTATAAGGGGGTTAAATCCCTCGCCTTAAGGCGAAGCCTTTAGGTCAACCCCATAGCTTCAAGTGAGAAATACTAGGCTTGAGGTGATAGAATGGAAAATTACAGGAAGTCAGCACATGCAACATATGATATCAAGTATCATATAGTATGGATTACGAAATACAGGAAGCCGGTAATTGTAGGAAAAATAGCGGAACGAACAAGAGATCTGATAAGGCAGGTATGCCAGACAAATGAAGTGGAAATATTGTCAGGTCACGTAGAAAAGGATCACATACATCTGTTGGTATCAGTATCACCGCATGAGGTGATAGCCGAATATATAAAAAATCAGAATCTCGAAGAAAGAAGGAAGAACGATAACTTTGAGATAGGTCAACTTTAGGCGGCTTTAGCCGCTAGTCCGAACCTGCCGGCTTTAGCCGGCAATGGTTCAGTTAAGGAGAAAATGTGCGAAAAAAAGGTATTATTTTCTGTACAAGTATACTTTTATTTTGGGGTTTTCTGCTGTTTGGAATAAATGAGGAAGCCAGGGAAAACGAAAAAATATTATCCACAGCTATTAAAACAGAAGATGAGCTCAACCTTATGAAGGAAGGCAGAGAAGCTTCAGAAGAACTTCCGGGAGCTTTTGTACGATTTTGTGAAAAGGAACTGCCATATGATGGGAATTATGGATTCTATTATATTTCACAGTCAATGAATACGGAACAATTTGAAGGTCAGTTAAAAACCCTGGATCATCAGACAGAAGTTTATTTTTATGAAGACAGTTATTGGAAGGATAAAAAGAGCGCTGTCAGGGAAGGGCATCCCTTCCGGTTTATAGTATTTGGAGACGGATGGTATACCGAGGATGAAATCGTATTTTCAGGGCTGCCGATAATCAGTATTACAGGAGATTTAGTGGAATCTGAACAAAAGTCTGTCAGCAATAACAGCAGGATTGTCGTATGGAATCCTTCTGATGCTATTGCCGGTGGAATGTATACCATTAAAGAGAGTTATTGTACTTATTATGAAAGAGGAGCCAGCAGCCGTCAGTTTGATAAGAAGAGTTTTGGAATACGGCTGTTTGATGAAAAGGGAGATTCACAAAGTAAATCCTTTTTGGGCATGCGCGATGATAATAAATGGATATTGAATGCGCTTTATTCAGATACAAGCAAAATCCGTGAAAAACTGGCACTTGATATTTGGAGTGAAATAAGTCCGAATCTGTCAGGCAGCAGGATGGAATATGCGGAGGTGTTTGTTAACGGATTCTACCGCGGATTGTATGGGCTGATGGAGCCGATTGATAGAAAGCAGCTGTCGTTGAAGGAAGGGGATTATCTATATAAATGCGGTTCCCTGGAAGGGATAAATAAGGAATATTATGTTCCATTATCCGATTGTATGGAAACAGAAGATATTGAGGTGGAATATCCGAAAGAACCGCAGCCTGATATCTGGGCACCGATGCAGTATTATACTGAATTTATTACGGAGGGTAATATTACCGAAAACTCAGTTAAGCTTGATGAAGAAAATGTGGTTAATTATTGGCTTTTTGCGCAGTTCCTTTCTGCTTCGGACAATATAGACAAGAATTTTTTTATTGCGGCATCTGAAGACGGAAACGGACTGCTTCTACAGAAAATACCGTGGGACTTAAATTATAGTTTTGGAGATGCCTGGTCGGATGAAACAACAAACATGACCAAATTCGGTGTTTTTGACATTGATACAATTTATTCGCTGCAGGATTACCAAAATCTGTATCAAAGCCGGCCTGACGAAATATCCGGTCTTACAAAAAGTCTGTGGAATTCTATGAGAGATGGGGTGATACAACAGGAACGTTTATGTGAAGCGGCAGATGAGTATATGACAATGCTGACAGAAAGCGGTGCGTTTGCAAGGGAGTCTTTGCGTTGGCCGGAAGCGGAAAACAATACTGATATTTCTTCTATAAAGGAATATATCGGGGAGCGGATTGCATTTCTTGACAGCGTCATTGCAGATGGAAGCAATTATGGAGATTAGAAACCGATGGATTACAGAGTAGAAGAAAAATATATCTGTACGGAGGGAGAGCTTCAGATTTTAGCCGGAAGGCTGTCTTCCATAATGAAGGAGGACGGACATCATGAGGAAGGAAAGAGATATCAGATCAGGAGCCTGTATTTTGATGATTTTGATGATTCCTGCCTTGCTGAAACAATAGATGGTGCAAATGACAGAAAAAAGTTCCGTATCCGCATTTATGGCGGCCATACCGACAGAATTGCTCTTGAGGTCAAATATAAATTGAATGGTATGACAAAAAAGGATGCCTGTCTGCTCACTGAAGAACAATGTAGAGAGCTTATGGCAGGGAGAAGACTGCCCTTTCAAAAGTCTTCTCCTAAGGTTTTGCGTATGCTGTATCTGGCAATGACAACGGACAGGCTTTTGCCGGTAACTATTGTGCAGTATGAAAGAACAGCATATATAAGTAACATAGGAAATGTCAGAATTACATTTGACAGAAATATTTCAGCGTCTGCTGATATCAGGCATTTTTTGGAACCCGGAATCAGACTTATGCCTGTCATGGAAAAGGGAAAGCATGTTCTGGAAGTAAAATATGATGAAGTGCTTCCGGATTATATTGCACAGGCGCTGGAAACGGGGAGGCACCAGCAGACCCCTTTTTCGAAATATAAGGAATGCAGAATAGCGCTTGAAGCATACAGAACAGGAGAAATGAGATGAGTGCAAAGGATATAATCAAAAAGTCGGTACTGGAAGGATTTTCAATGGAGATGTCGGTTTATCATATCATCTTCATTCTTCTTGTAACGGTAGTACTGTCGATGTATATATTTTATATTTACCGTCTGAACAGCCACAGCAGTTTTTATTCCAGGGACTTTAACAAGACACTGGCAATCATGCCGGTTCTGACAGCGGCTATTGTGCTGGCGCTCCAGTCTTCTATTGTTATTTCTCTGGGTATGGTAGGCGCCCTGTCAATTGTTCGTTTTCGGAATGCCATAAAAAGTCCTATGGATCTTCTGTTTCTGTTCTGGTCCATCAGCACCGGAATTATATGCGGGGCCGGGCTGTATGTGCTGGCAATTGTTACCTGCCTGATTGTAACGATACTTTCATTTCTGCTTGACTTTATAAAAATGCCGCAGGCACCGCTTCTTCTGGTGGTAAACAGCTCGGATAAAGAAATAGAAAAGAAATTTCTGCCCGTACTGAATTCTTTTGCCAAAGGTTATAAAATCAGGTCGCGTAATATAACGTCTGCCGGGATTGATTATGTAATTGAGCTGAGGACAAAGAATGAAATGGGCCTGATGGAAGCCTGCAGCAAACTGGAAGGACTGGATTCCATATCCCTTTTGACACATGATGGGGATATCAGATATTAAAGGCGGCAGAGGTTCCTTGGTTAACATCTCAAATGCAGATAACGGCAGTGGGGAATAAAGAAAACCAAACTGGACATACTATTCCCAAAACAGAAAGGCGGAAAGAGTATGGACAAGAATGGACAGAATTTATCCGGTTCCAAAACGAAGAACTTAAGCGTATATGACGACGGCAATATTCCCGAAGTGGATTTGCCGCTGCCCGATGACAGTACGCAGGATGTCATTCCTGATGAGGTGCCCAGGAAAGATGGCCCTGGCGGAGAAAACAGCAATAAAAACAATGACTGACTCTGCCCCGCTGCACAGGGGATAAAACGGCGGAATGGAATAGAGACAGCCTGCAGGCGGATACCACAGCATGAAGCATGCCGGTATCCGCTTTTTAGTTGATTTCAGAGGTAAAGAAACATCAGGCATTTCAGTATATCCCGGTATCAGGCCCTGGATGGAGCTGTTGTTCATACACACAGAAATGAGACAAAACAGGCGTTTGTTTGAAAACAGTCCCTTGTAACCTCCCTTCTAATGTGGTAAACTAAATTGAATTTGTGTACCCAAATTAAGGAAGTGTTAATTCTGCTCATGAAGGAAGGGCAGGATCTTCCCGGAATGTTAATGTAGGAGCAGCCGGTGCACGGATGGGAGCAAATATGCGTAAAATAATCTTTCATATAAACAGCCTGGAACAGGGCGGGGCTGAGCGGGTTATTACCAATCTGGCCCACCAGTTTGCGGCTGAGGGTTACGAGGTCTATATCGCTACGGAGTGGTATGCAGAAAATGAATTTCGTATTGATAAGAGTATTACAAGAGTTCATGTGGGCCTGAATGCGGAGGAAGAGGGCAAGGGCAGAATCGCCAAGCTGAGAATCCGTGAGAAGAGGCTGCGGGCTTTTATAAAAAAGGTGAGGCCGGATGTGGTGGTGGCGTTCTGCCATAAGGCGAATTACCGCGCTATAACGGCTGCATTGGGAACCGGGATTCCGGTCATCGTCTCGGTAAGAACGGATCCTGTTGGGCATTATGACAAATGGGATGATAAAATCCAGATCCCTCTTCTGTTTCCCAGGGCGGCAGGCTGCGTGTTCCAGACGGAAGGGCAGCGGGATTTTTTTCCGGTTAAGGTACAGCGGAAATCACGTATCATACTGAATCCGCTGAATAATAAATATCTGGATATTCCCAAACCGGAAACAAGGGTAAAAGAAGTGGTGCAGTCAGGCAGACTGGTGGATTTCAAAAACCAGCTTATGTTAATCCGTGCTTTTGATAAAGTGCATCAGAAGCATCCCGACTATGTACTTAAAATATACGGCGGCGATTCCAGGGACGGTACGAAGGAGCTTCTGGAGCAGCTGATTGCCGAAAGAAAAGCCGAAGCTTATGTATTCCTGATGGGGGCCAGTGATTCCCTGGAGAGGCAGTTGGTGAATGCTTCTGTTTTTGCGTTTTCCTCCGACTGGGAGGGGCTTCCCAATGCGTTGCTGGAGGCGATGGCTCTGGGGCTTCCCATTGTGTCCACTGACTGTCCCTGCGGCGGTCCAAGGACAGTGATACAGGATGGGGTAAACGGCCTTTTAGTGCCGATTAAGGACGAGGACGCGATGGCGGAGGGGATCTGCCGTCTGATAGAAAATCCGGAGCTGGCGGAACGCCTTGGAAGCAAGGCCCGGGATATCCGAAAAATTGCCAACAGCAAGGCGGTTTTTGAACAGTGGCAGGATTATATAGAATCAGTATGCAGACACTGACAGCTGTCTGTGCGGCAGCTGTAACTGGTATGGCTGCGGACATAAGAGAGGTACGAAAAGATTCCCGCCTGCGGTAAAGGCGGACAGAGAGGTGCAAGAAAGTATGTTTTCCTATGCGGATTATAAAGAGATCATAAGAATTATCAAAGAAAGCGGCAGGGCCTGTAATTTCAGGCAGGCGCAGGAAAAGGATAAATTTATTATCATGCGTCATGATGTGGAATTCAGTGTGGATCGTGCTTTTGCGCTTTCCAAGCTGGAGCTTTCCATGGATTTTACTTCCACTTATTTCTTCCAGTGGACGAACAATTCCTACAATATCCTGTCCAAGAAAAATATGGATATGATTAAATATATGCATGAAAGAGGACATGTTATCGGCCTCCACTTCGCTTTGAACGGCCTGACTGATATGGAGCTTGTGCGCAGGAAGATACTGCAGGAAATCCATGTGCTCAGTGAAATGCTGGGCTTTGAAATCACAGAGTTTTCCATCCACAGGCCTTCGGCGGATGTGCTTCGGGAGAATATCAAATTCCCCGGCATCATCAATGCTTATCAGGATGAATTTTTCACCTTTTCAGAAAACGTAACAGCGGATACGCCGCTTCATGTAAAATATATTTCCGACGCCAAGCACAGGTGGAATTATGGGGTGCCGGATGAAGAAACGCTGCTGGGATATGATAGGGTACAGATTCTGACCCATCCTTATTCCTGGACGAAGAAGGGGTATGATAATCTAGAGAATTTCAGGACGCTGCTTCAGGAGCGTAATGCAGAGCTGATGGATACTATCGATAACGAGTGTAAGCACTTCGCCAGCATCCGCGATTCGTTGTAGGGCGGCGGCTCCCCGTCCGTCCCCGGAGGCCCCGGCTTCTGTTTGTCTCCTGTCTGCCGTCTGTCTGGCCGTGGCGGGGTTTTTGCTGGTTCGGCCTCAAAAATGGGATATTTCTAACAGGCTCCGTTTTCCCTGCGGCTGCCAAAATGGCGGAACTCCTCACTGCGTTCGTCAGACATCGCCATTTTAGGCGGGCAGCCGCAGGGAAAGCGGAGTCTGTAAGAAATATCTCCATTTTCTCGGGACTCACCTGCAAAAACCCCGCCCCAGCCAGACAGACGGCAGACAGGAGATAAACAGAAGCGCGGCCTCCGGGGACGGACGGGGAGCCTGGGGCTATGATGAAGGGCAAAAGGATAAGGACAAAAGGGATAAGGGCAAAAGATAAGGGGTTAGTTGGTGTAGAAGTGAAGTTTTTGAGTTTTAATGGTTGATATGGCATGAGGAGTTTGGTTTGGAAGGGAGTGATGGAGGATGTGCGGGATTTGCGGGTTTGTTAGCCGGGGGGATATTTCTTTGGAGGCTTTGCGGGGGATGAATGATACGATGTATCACCGGGGGCCTAATGATTCCGGGGCGGAGATTTATGTCGGGGGAGATGGGTACCGGGTTGGATTTGCGCAGCGCAGGCTTTCTATCATGGATCTTTCGGAGCTGGGGCATCAGCCTATGCATTCGGAGGCTGCTTTTGGTGTGGCAGGGCAGTGTGTGAGTGTGGTTTTTAATGGTGAGATTTATAATTTCGGCGAATTGAAGAAGGAACTTTCGGACTACCCCTTTAAGTCTAACTGTGATACGGAGGTGATTATCGCAGCTTACCTGAAATGGGGTATTTCCTGTATTGACAGGATGAACGGGATGTTTGCCATCGCTTTGTATGACAGGAGGTCGGAAGAGGTTTTTCTGGTGAGGGACAGGATCGGGAAGAAGCCTTTGTATTATTGGATTGAGGGCGGTAATCTGGCCTTTGGGTCGGAGCTGAAGCCTTTGATGGCTTGTCCGGGATTTCGGAAGGAGATTCGCAGGGATGTGCTTGCCAGGTTTTTGTATCAGCAGTATATCAATGCGCCGGATAGTATTTTTAAGGATGTTTATAAGCTGGAGCCGGGAGGTGTGCTGCGGTTTCATCAGGGCGAAGTGAAGAAGTGGAAATATTGGGATATCGGACGGGTGTATCATAGGATGCAGGAGCGGCCGGTTGAGGATTTTGATGAGGCGAAGAGGGAGCTGAAGGGGCTTTTGAAGAGAGCTGTGGCTTCCAGGATGATCGCGGATGTGCCTTTGGGCAGTTTTTTGAGCGGGGGTTATGATTCTTCTTTGATGACGGCAATTGCTCAGGAGAATTCGGCGGAACCGGTGAAAACCTTTTCCATCGGGTTTGAGGAGGAGCGGTATGATGAGGCGGCGTATGCCAGGCAGGTGGCGGAGTATCTGGGGACGGATCATACGGAGGCTTATATTGATGAGAAGGGGATGTTTGAGCTTGTGGAGAGCATTCCGAAGTATTATGATGAGCCTTTTGCAGACAGTTCGCAGATCCCTACCATGTTGGTGTCGGCGCTTGCCAGGGAGCGGGTGACGGTGGCGTTGTCCGGTGACGGCGGGGATGAGTTTTTCTGCGGTTATCAGATGTATGACAGGCTGGCGCAGGCGCAGCGGCTGGATGGGGCGGGAGCGTTTGTCCATGGAGTTCTGGGGCTGCCGGGGCTTAAGGGGACGAAGCTGAAGGAAAGGCTTCCAGTGAAGGTGCGCGCTGTGTCGGAGAACCGGGATCCGGAGCTGAAAACGCAGATGTGTCCGCCGGCTTATCTGAAGACAGCCATGGCCTTTGTCCCGGAAAGCGGGCTGGACTGCAGGTATCCGCAGGAAAGCGGCTATCAGGTAAAGGACTGGCAGATCCGCAGAATGCTTCTTGATATGGATACGTATCTGCCGGGGGATATCCTGTGCAAGGTGGACAGGGCGTCCATGAAATATTCGTTGGAAGCAAGGTGTCCGATTCTGGATAAGGATGTGATGGAGTATTCCTTCCGGCTGCCTCATTCTTTTAAATATGACGGGAAGGAAAAGAAGCGGATTCTGAAGAGTATCGCTTATGATTATATACCGCGTGAAATGCTGGATCGGAAAAAGAAGGGGTTTTCGGTGCCGTTGGATAAATGGCTGCGGGGACCGCTGCGGGAGAGTCTGGAGACGTATTCCGAAAAGGGATTTCTGGGACGGCAGGGAATTTTTGATGCGGATTATGTGAGCAGGTTTGTTACCAGGTATCTGGAGCAGGGAGACGGCGGTCCGGGAAGCGGATCCAATTATTCCAGGATAGTATGGGCTTTTTATACCTTTCAGCAGTGGTATGCCTGTTATATCAGACAGGCTTAAGGAGTGGTGAAGTTGGGAAAAGGACAGTGTGAGAAAAAAGACAGGAAACAACCGCATATTGCTCTTTTTATCAGCGCGCTCCGTAAGGGCGGTTCGGAACGTGTCCTGGTGAATCTGGCGGAGTATCTGAAGGATAACGGCGTGGAGGTCACTGTGGTGACCCAGTATGAGGGGCAGGGGGAATACTCTCTGTCGCCCGGTATCCGGCGTGTATTCAGCGAGATTACGGAGGAGGAGAAGAGCAGGAGCCGAGTGGTGAACTTTTTCCGGCGGTTTTTCAAGCTGCGGGGTATCTGGAAAGCGGAGCGGCCGGATGTAATTTTGTCCTTTATTGGGAAAAATAATCTGATGGCGCTGCTGACCAGCAGCTTCCTTCGTATTCCGGTAGTGATTTCCGTCCGGGGAGAGCCGAAGGAGGAATATTATTCCGGTGTGCTGCGTTTCTTTGCGAAAACTTATTTTGCCAGGGCGGCGGGAGTGGTTCTTCAGACAAAGGAGGCCATGCAGTTTTTCCCGGAAAGGATCCGGAAGAAAGCGGTGATATTGAAAAATCCGTTGAATCCGTCCTTTGTCAGGGAGCGGTTTGAGGGGGAACGCGAGCGTTGTATCCATGCGGTAGGCCGTATGGACGCCAATAAAAACCATGAAATGATACTGCGGGCGTTTGCTGCGCTGGCGGCGGATTTCCCGGAGGTAAGGCTTGTTATATACGGAAACGGCGAGTGCAGGGAGCCTTTGATAAAGCTTTCAGAGCAGCTGGGGCTTTCGGAACGAATCAGCCTGCCGGGAGCGGTGTCGGATGTGGCGGATAAAATTTACAGAAGCAGCGCTTTCGTGTTGTCCTCTTACAGTGAGGGGATGCCGAATACGCTGATTGAGGCCATGTGTATGGGACTGCCGGTAATTTCCACGGACTGCCCCTGCGGCGGGCCTGCGGAGCTGATTGAGGATGGCGTGAACGGGTATCTGATTCCGCCTGGTGATGGGAAGGCGCTGGAGGAGCGGCTGCGGATTCTTCTTTCCGACAGGGAGAAAGCGGAGAAAATGGGCCGGAATGCGTCGAAGCTGCTGGAAGAGTATCGGCCGGAGCATGTGGACAGGACCTGGATGGACTATCTTCTTTCCTTCCTGCCGCCGGCAAAATGAAGGAAATTGGATAAAACTGCACCGTTGTTAAGGCAGGGCCGGAAAATGTTTCCGTTACAGAGAAAGATAAGCTGTCCGCCGCCGATGAAAAGGGCGGAAGCGGCAGCTGACAGAAAGCAACAGGTAGTATGAAGAAAAAAGAATGGATTAAGACAATTTGTTTCATAGCAGGGTTTTTCCTGATTCTGATACCGCTGACTTATATTATCCGTACGAATGGTGATATTAAGGATATTTTTGTGGGATTTTATGCGGAGAAGGAAGATACGATTGATGTGGTTATAATCGGCTCCAGCCCGGTGTATCCGTATTATGCGGGGCCGAAAATCTGGAAGGATACCGGGATTACCTGTTATCCGCTGTCCTCAAACATGCAGCGGCCCAAGGCGGCGGTGCATCTGGTGGAGGAGGCGGAGAAAACGCAGGATCCGGGGCTTTACATTTTTGAACTGCGCATGTACCTGGGGCCGGATGAGCGGCTGACCCAGAATATGGCCTATACCAGGGGAGTGACCGACAATATGAAATACTCCTGGAACCGGATTAAGACGATTAATGCGTTGGTGGATCCGGACGGCCCGGAACCGCGTTATACCTATTATTTTGATATTTTCAAGTATCATTCCAACTGGAAAACCATGGTGCTGCCCAGCCAGATCGTTACCTTCCGGTATGAGTGGCCGGATCCGCTGAAGGGCGCTGTCATCAGGGATGATGTGGGTCCCAGTGAGATTGCGGATTTTTCCTGGGTAACGGAGCGGCAGGCCATACCGGAGGATCAGGAGGAGGTGCTGCGGGAGCTGCTTTCCTGTCTGCAGGAAAAGGGGCTGAATGCGCTTTTCATCGTTTCCCCCAATACCATGACGGAAGAAAAACAGCGCCAGTATAATTATATTGCGGATATCATTGCGCCTACAGGTTACGGGTTCCTGAATCTGAATGATTATTATGAGGAGCTGGGAATTGATTTTGAAACGGATTTTGATGATTACGGCGGCCATACCAATGCCTTCGGCATGGAAAAATGCAGCGCCTTTTTGGGGGAATATCTGAGTACCCACTATGATTTTGAAGATAAACGGGGACGGGAAGGCTATGAAAGCTGGGATAAGGCGGCGGAACTGTGGGAAGAACAGACAGAGAGCGCAAAGCAGACCATACTTGATAAAATAGCCCGGAAAGAGTTTAAGGTAATTGAAGAAGAAGAGTAATTTTTTGCAACGGTTCAGGACGATGCGCCGTCCTGAACAGATACTATTTGAAAAATTATTCCGCCAGGTCAGCGCATAAAAAGCGCAGACCGTAAGAAAGCAGGTGAGCCTATGTGCGGTATTGCAGGATTTTGCAACTGGAAAACAGACTGGGAGAAAAACATAAGGAAAATGAATGACCGTATGCGCCACAGAGGGCCGGATGCCTCCGGGATCTGGGCCAGTGAAGACGGCAGGGTTGTTTTCGGCCACCAGAGGCTTTCCATTGTGGATCTTTCCGAGAACGGCGCACAGCCCATGCAGTCTCACAGCGGCAGGTTTGAAATCGCTTTTAACGGTGAAATTTATAATTATAAACAGATTGCGAAACGGCTTCTGGATGAAAAAAAGGTGGATCATTTCCGGGGAGGTTCGGATACGGAGGTGCTTCTGGAGGCTATGGAGCATTATGGGGTGAAGGAAGCCATTTCCATGTGCAAGGGGATGTTTGCCATCGCTTTGTATGACAGGGAGGAACGCGTTCTTTATCTTCTCAGGGATCGCATCGGGGAAAAACCCCTGTACTACGGATTTGTCAACGGCAGCTTTGTGTTTGCCTCGGATATCGGTTCCATTGCCGCGCTGGACGGATTCAATAATGGAATCAATAAGAATGTCCTGGATATTTACTTTGTACATGGCTATATACCGGCGCCTTATTCTATTTATGAGGACATCCGGAAATTGGAGCCGGGCTGCATTCTTACGCTGCGTCAGCCCTTTGCAGAGCCGGAATTGGAGGCCTATTGGTCCGTCAGGGAAGCGGCCCGGAAGGGGCAGGAAAACCTTTTTACCGGCAGCCGGGAAGAAGCGGCGCAGGAGCTGGAGCGCCTTCTGAAGAATTCCATACGGGAACAGATGGTGGCGGATGTGCCGGTAGGCGCCTTTTTATCGGCAGGCATTGACAGCAGTACCATTGTGGCGCTGATGCAGTCATTGAACAGCGGAAGGGTGAAAAGCTTTACCATAGGCATGGGAGAAGCGGAGTACAATGAGGCGGAGGCGGCCAGGGAAATAGCGAAGATACTGGGAACCGAGCATACGGAGCTTTATATTACGGAGGAGGACGCCAAGGCTGTCATCCCCAGGCTTGCATTTATGTTCGGGGAGCCTTTTGCGGATTCCTCCCAGATCCCGACCTATCTGGTGAGTAAAATGACAAGGGAGCATGTAACCGTTTCCTTAAGCGGCGACGGCGGGGATGAGCTGTTCTGCGGCTATACGTCCTATGCCTCGGTGAGCCGTATCTGGAACAAAATGAAGAATGTCCCCTATTTTCTGAGGAAGCCCTGCAGCGGCCTGGTACTTCACAGCCCGCTTGCCAGAAAAGAAATCTTCCGAATCAAAGGAAAGCTTTTGGGCGCAAAGGATCCGGCGGATATTTATCTCCAGTCCCGCCTGACGGATCCGCTCACCATGGAAATTGCAAAGCAGCGGGGGAACCTGCCCTATAAATATACCACGATGCCTGAGGGATACCTGAAGGAGGTCAATCACACGATCATGCTGATGGATATGCTCATGTACCATCCGGATGATATTCTGGTGAAGGTGGATCGAACGGCCATGGCTGTTTCGCTGGAAACGAGGGTGCCGATGCTGGACAAGGATGTGGTGGAGTTCGCCTGGAGCCTTCCTGTGGAGTATGAACGTCAGGGAGAGACGGGAAAGCTGGTTCTGCGGGATGTGCTTTATAAGTATGTGCCGAAGGAGCTGATGGACAGGCCGAAAAAAGGATTTTCCATTCCCATTGCCAAATGGCTGAAGGAGCCGTCCCTGCGGGCCTGGGCGGAAACGCTGATTGACCGCAGGACGCTGGAGAGCCAGGGGATGCTGAATCCGGAGGTGGTATGGACCATCTGGAAGGATTTCGTGGAAAACGGTGTGTGGCGAATCCAGATCTGGTATATATTGATGTTCCAGGCATGGATGGCGGAACGCAAGCTGGCTGTCTGAAGGAGGTGGAAGCCTTGCGGAAACTGGAAAAATTCACGCCTTTGCCGATACCGGAGGAGGAACAGACGGATAAAATTTCTGTGATAGTAGCAGTCTATAATATAGAAGCCTATCTGGAAAAATGTGTCCGTTCCCTCAGAAACCAGACCTATCGGAATCTGCAGATCATTCTGGTGGATGACGGCGCTACGGACGGCTGCCCGGCCATTTGTGACAGGCTGGCGGAAGAGGATGGCAGAATTCAGGTCATCCATAAGAAAAACGGCGGCCTCTCAGACGCCAGGAATGCCGGAACCGCTGCTGCGGACGGAGAATATATCGCTTTTGTAGACGGGGACGACTGGATTGAGACGGATATGTATGAGAGGCTGCTTTCCGCTGCCAGACAATTCGATGCGCCCCTGGCGGTATGCAGATACCGGAAGATTTACCGGAACCGGGAGGTGGATGCTTCCACCGGTGCGGCCGTGGTTTTTGACGGCCAGGAGGCCCTGGAATCCTTTCTTATGGAGGAGGATGATATCTGCATCCAGAACGCTGCCTGGAACAAGCTGTACCGCAGGGAGCTGATGGGGGAGCTGCGTTTTCCCACGGGAAAGTATTATGAGGATATTGTGTACACCACCATGCTGCTGGCACGTTCCCAAAAAACGATTTATCTGGATCTGGCGCTTTATAATTATGTGCTGGAGCGGGAGGGCAGTATCATGGGCGAAGGGCTGGGAAGCCGGATTTTTACGGATCAGATCCCTGCCTATGAAGAAAAGGAAGTATTTTTACGCTCTATCGGAAGAGAGGATCTGGCGGATGTACACAGGTATTTTTTCTATAAAAGGCTGCTCCTGTACTATATTGCCCTGGGAAAATCCCAAAAGGATATGAAAGAAAAGTACAGGAGAGTCATACGGGAGAGGCTGCTGACGGACCGCGGGGATATGGACAGGGTATATGCATGCAGGGCGGCTAACCCGAAGGAAAAGAAAAAGATGGAAATTTTCCTGAAAAGCCCGAAGCTGTATCTGGCGGTAATTATGGTGAATGAACGGTTTCTGATTCCGGTGAAGCAGCGGCTTCGCCGGCATTGAAGGCATAGAAGGCAGAAAATATGCAGGCTTTTAGAGGTCTGTGATAAGATGGTGCAGATGGGAGCAAGTACAGTATGGTAATTGTGCAATTATCAGGAGGGCTGGGCAATCAGATGTTTGAATATGCCCTTTACCTGAGTCTGAAGGCGAGGGGGAAGGTCGTGAAAATAGACGATATCACCTGCTATGAGGGGCCGGGAACGCGGCCGAAGCAGCTGGATGTATTCGGGGTTTCCTATGAGCGGGCCACAAAGCAGGAGCTGACGGAAATGACGGATTCTTCCCTGGATCCCGTCTCACGTATCCGGCGAAAGCTCACCGGGCGTAAGACAAAGGCATACAGGGAAAAGGATATCAATTTTGACCCGCAGGTAATGGAACGTGATCCGGCGCTGCTGGAGGGATGCTTTCAGAGTGAAAGGTATTTTCAGGACTGCAGGGAGCAGGTGAGGGAAGCCTACCGCTTCCGTGGGATCGAATCCGGGGCTTATCCGCTTCCGGAGGCTTACCGGAGGCTGGAAAAAGAAATCGCAGACTGCCCATCAGTGAGCGTCCACATCCGCAGAGGCGATTATCTGGAGGAAAGCCACGGAGGGCTCTATACGGGAATCTGTACCGAACAGTATTATCAGGAGGCCTTTGCCCGGATGGAAAAGGAAGTGCCGGGGGCAAAATTTTTCCTGTTCAGCAATGATCCGGAATGGACGAGGGAGCACTTTAAAGGTGAAAACCGGATACTGGTGGAAGGAAGCACGGAGGATACGGGATATCTGGATCTGTACCTGATGAGCAAATGCAAACATAACATCATCGCTAACAGCAGCTTCAGCTGGTGGGGCGCATGGCTGAACGACAACCCGGAGAAAAAAGTGACGGCGCCGGCCAGATGGCTGAACGGCAGGGAATGCCGGGATATTTATACGGAGAGAATGATACGCATATGATGGAGAATATTAAAAAGCTGAGTCGTATTTTAAGCAAGGCACAGAAAAGAAAAGTTGGGATGATAGGCATCCTGATATTGATTGGCGGCGTGCTGGAAACAGTAGGCGTAACCGCAATCCTTCCGCTGATTACCGCGATTATAGATCAGGACCGTATGCTGAAAAACGAGACTGTTCAGCAGGTGTGCAGGTTCTTTGGATTTGAATTAAGCAGGGAGAACTATACCCAGCTGATTTTGCTGCTGCTGTTACTGGTCATTGTGGTTATTGTGGTAAAAAACCTTTTCCTGCTGCTTCTTACCTATGCCCAGGCCAGGTTTGTAAACGGAAACCAGTTCCGCACGGTAAGCTATATGCTGGAGGAGTACCTGAACAGACCCTATGAATTTTACCTGAATGCGGATATTCCTACTGTATTCCGTACGGTGGACAGCGACGTGCCCAAGGTATTTACTATATTGATGGAATATATCCAGCTGGCCAGTGAGGCGGTGGTAGCCGTTTTCCTGTGCGTTACGCTTCTGCTTGTGGACTTCAAAATGACGGTGGTCATGGGCGGCATCCTGGTGGTTATGACGCTGTTAATTATGCGGGTGATGAAGCCGAAGCTCAACACCATGGGATTAAAATCCCAGAGCGTACAGAGCCGGATGGGAAAATGGCGCCTGCAGTCCATTTATGGAATCAAGGATGTGAAAATCCTTCATAAGGAATCCTTTTTTGCCAGGAATTTCAGAAAGTATTCCCAGATTGCAGGGGAAGTAACCAGTAAGTATACGGTTTTGAATAATGTGCCCAGATTGTTGATTGAGACGCTGTGCATGGGCGGCGTTCTGGGGTATCTGGCCGTGTATATCTTAAGGGGAGGCAATCTGACGGAAATGATTCCCCAGATGACCGCATTCGCCTTTGCGGCAACCAGACTGCTTCCCAGCGTAAACCGGATCAACGGCCATGTGACCAACATCGCTTTTTTCCAGCCGTCTCTGGATTATGTGTATGAAAATGTGGATTTCAGCGATTATACTAAGTATGGAGAATACCAGAACAGGGACGACGCCAATGCGGCGCCGGTTCCGGTAAAGGATGCCATCTGCCTGGACAATATTACCTACATTTACCCGAACACTACGAAAAAGATTCTGGATGATGCATGCATGCGGGTTCCCATCGGTAAATCTGTAGGCGTTATGGGACCCTCCGGCGCCGGAAAAACAACGGCGATTGATATTCTTATGGGTCTGCTTCAGGTGCAGGGAGGAACAATCACCTGCGGCGGAGTGAATATTTTTGACAATTATCCCTCCTGGCTGAGCCATATCGGCTACATTCCCCAGACGATCTTCCTGACAGATGATTCTCTGCGGGAAAATATCGCTTTTGGTGTGGATAAGGATCAGATTGACGATGCCAGGGTGTGGAAGGTATTGGAAGAAGCCCAGATGAAGGAATTCGTGGAGCAGATGCCCCAGCAGCTGGAAACAAGCGTCGGCGACCGCGGCGTACGCCTCTCCGGCGGCCAGCGCCAGAGAATCGGTATCGCAAGGGCGCTGTACCATAATCCGGAAATCCTTGTTTTTGACGAGGCCACATCGGCGCTGGACAATGATACCGAGTCTGCGATTATGGACGCGATTAACAGCTTCCATGGGCGTAAGACGCTTATCATCATTGCCCACAGATTGCGGACAATAGAGAATTGTGATATTATCTACAATGTGGATAAAGGGAAGATTGTGGAGGCGAAACTGCCGCAGTAATCCACAATTCTGCATATACTGTCTAAAATAGACAGAAGGAAAAAGGTTTATAGATATGATAGGAACCGAATTTTTAAAAGGACAGGGCCTGGGAAACCAGCTGTTCTGTTATGTGACGGCCAGGTGTATTGCCAGGGACCTCGGTGCGGTATTTGGCACAGCAGGACAGGAGCAGCTGGCGGTGAATATCCACAGTAAAAAAGGTATGTATTTTATGGATATGGATCTGGGGATTAATATTACGGATCCTTCCCGGTATCATGCTTACCAGGAAAAGGAAACCCGGCTGTTTCTTGGAAATTCAGGACACGATTTGACCCATGGCTGTTATATTGCAGGAGAGGATGTCTCCCTTCATACACTCCCGGATGATACTCTGATATATGGCAATATGCAGGATGAGGGGTATTTCCTGAAATATATGGATGAAATTAAAAACTGGCTGAAGGTTAAGCCGGAGTACGATTCTCATGAGTTTACCAGGGATAATCTCTGTATAATCAATGTGAGGGGCGGAGAATATACCGGCAGCCCGGAACTCTTTCTGGACAGAAAATACTGGCTGAATGGTATCCGTAACATGAAGAAAATCCGTTCTGACATGGAATTTATTATTGTTACAGATGATGCAGAAGCGGCGAAAAAGGTGCTTCCTGGGATTCCCATATATCATGGCGATTTGGACAGGGACTATGTTATGATAAAGAATGCCAGATACCTGCTCTTGTCCAATTCTACTTTTGCCTGTTTCCCGGCCTTTACTTCGGAAACGGCGCAGTTTATTATTGCACCAAAGTATTGGGCAAGACATAATGTATCAGATGGTTATTGGGCATCAGAACAGAATATCTACAGCGGGTTTCATTATCAGGACAGGAGAGGCCGGCTTTTTACAGCGTCAGATTGCAGGGAAGAGCTGCAGAAATATAAGAAGCGTTCTGCAAAAATCAAGAATGCAGGAAAGCGGCCGGAAGGGTTACGGCTTTTTTGCGGTAAATTGAACAGCAGACGAATTTATTACAGTTATATGGGTAAGAAAATTTACCGGGCACTGTTAAGGCGTGCCGGGATTAAGCTTCACATATAGAGTTTATTTTTTGCGTAAGCTTATGTAAACAGATAGGAGCAGATATAGAAATGGATAAAAACCCGGTTGATCCTTCTGCGGCAGGCAGAAAAGAACAGAAAAGAAGCTACCGCAATGCCCAGGGCAAGCTGGTCCTCCCGCAGGTTACCCTCTGCGCCATGACCAGCGTTAACGTCAGGGAAACCCTGAAAGCAATGGAATACAGCTGCCGCGGCATTGAATTTGCCGATGCGGTGATCATTACGGATAAAAAGCCGCGTTTCCTGCCCAAAGGAATCCGGTACAGCCATATTGACCGGCTGGGAAATATCGATGCATTCAATTACAAAACCGTCTATGATATGGGAGACTATATTCATACGGAATTTGCCCTGCTGGTGCACTACGATGGCTTTGTGGTGCATCCGGAAATGTGGCGGGACGAATTCCTGGACTATGATTATATCGGTTCGCCCTGGCCGCTGCCAAAGCCGGGCGATGACACTACCTACCGGGATATTTACGGCAATATCTGCCGTGTGGGCAACAGTGTGGGAATACGCAGCAAGAGGCTGATGGATTATCCGAAAAAGGCCGGTATTCCCTGGGTAGGGGAAAAGGGATATTTTAACGAGGACGGCTTTATCTGCTGTAAAATCCGCCATCTTCTTGAGGCGGAGGGAATGCGGATCGCGCCGCTGGGGGTGGCGAAATACTTCGGGCACGAAAATATGATTCCGGAAATTGAAGGGATCACTCCCTTTGTTTTTCATAAATGGTATGGGACCAATGCGGATTATCCTGATTTCAGGAAAAAGCATACGGTTCTGAACTCCTTAAGAAGGCTGCATGGCAGGCTGAAGGGAGGAAATTAAAATGGTATATGATTGTTTCCAGTTTTTTAATGAACTGGATATTCTGAAGCTGCGGCTTCATATTATGAACCCGGTGGTGGACAGGTTTGTCATCAGCGAGGCCACGGAAACCTTTTCCGGGAATCCAAAGCCATTGTATTATGAGGAAAACAAGGAAATGTTCGCGGAGTTTGCGGACAAAATTATTCATGTGGTGGTGGATGATACGCCGCCGGGCTATACCCATGACAGGGATACCTTCCAGAAAAATGCGGTGGGCAGGGGACTGAAGGACTGTACGGAGGAGGATATTATTATTTTCAGTGATCTGGACGAAATCCCCAATCCGGAGAAAATCAAGGAAATCCTGCAGAATTTTGACAGGACGAAAATCTATCATTTTGCCCAGAGGCTGTTCTATTGTTATCTGAACATGGAAGAGGTGTCCGGCAGCCTGCTCTCCTATGCGGGGGAATTCCCGGAAGCGGAACGATCCAAAGATGGGATTCCCGGCAGAAAAAAATGGATTGGCTCCAAGATGTGCAGCTATTCGCTTTTAAAGGAGCAGAAGCTCCAGTTGGGCGAGCTGCGTTTTCCGGAAAGAAAGGCCTGCGGTATCCGCGTGGAGGACGGCGGCTGGCATTTTGGCTATATGGGCGGCCACGGGGAAAAGGACGTAAAAAAACGTGTGGCGGAAAAGGTCCGCAGCGCGGCGCATCAGGAATATAACAAAGCGGAGGTCCTTTCCGATGTGGCGGACAGAATTAAGGATGGAAAGGACATTTTCGGCAGAAATGCGTCCTTTGTCCAGGTTGAGATAGACGAAACCTTTCCGGAATATCTGCGTGAGAATCAGGAGGAGTATTCCTTTCTGATTCTGAAGGAAGAACCGCCGGTGAAAAAGGGGCTGCGCCATATGCTTGGCGGAATACGCAGGTTTATTTTCAGGACAGGCCATTTGGCGAAACGTGTTTTGCGGAAAATCAAGGGTTGAAAAAATACGAAACGGGAGGAAGGACGATGGACATACCTAAAGTTTCCATATGCATCCCTGCTTATAATAATGCGGCAGAGGTAAAGAGGCTTCTGGAATCCATCCGAATGCAGACCTTCCGGGACATGGAAATCATACTGACGGATGATTCCACCAATGAGGAGATTGCGGAGCTGATTAAAAGTTCCGGGTGGGAAGATATCCGCTATATCCATAATGAAAAACCTTTGGGCCACATTTTCAACTGGAATAAAAGCCTGTCAGAAGCGCAGGGAGAATATATAAAAATCATGTTCAGCGATGACTGGTTTACCGCTCCTGACAGCCTGGAAAAGATGGTTTCCCTGCTGGATCGGGCGCCGGAGGCTTCTTTGGCATTCTGCGGAACGATGCAGGTGATGCTGCCGGAGGGCGGACAGGCTGCGAAAGGCGAACCGGAGGGTGGCAGCGGGCAGCCAGGGAAAAAGGCTTACGCCAGGGCGGCGGCGGATTGGTACACGGACAGGCTGGCGGCGGATTACCGGAACCTGTTTCTGGGAAATGAAATCGGCGCTCCTAGCGCGACCCTTTACCGGGCCTGCGGGGCAATGTTTGATGAGAAGAGCAACTGGGCCTCCGATATGTTTCTGTACTTTGAAATACTCAGCAGGAATCCCCGTTTCGTCTGTACGCAGGAGCCTCTGATTTCCATAGGGATCCATGAGGCGCAGTATACCGGGATGTTTGAAGAGAAGGATCTGCGCAAATTTAACGATACGCTTTATATGTATGAAAAGTATCAGCTCAGGGAAAGCCAGGCCTGCAGGGAATATATGTTAAGGCAGATACTGAAATTCAGACAGGGCTGGGAAACTGCCGGACAGTGCGGGATTTCCCGCGGTGAATATTTGAAACAGGGGATATCCTGGTTCTGGGAAAATATGGTGCTGGGATATTGGAATGGGGCGATGCATAAGCTGGGGATGAAATAAAAAGTTGTAAACAGAAATTGAAAATAAAATTAGACTGGGAAGAAAAACTTTCGGCCTTCCTGGGTTGAATACGTGTTGTACACGCTGGTGAGGTAAAGATGAAAGAAGGCAACAGGAGCTCTAAGCTAATTCAAGTCGGTCAGTTTTGCTTCTACTTGGGATTGCTTATAGAATTATTAATAGTGATAATTGATAAAAGTAATTATATTAATCCGATAGAGGGGCAGCTGTTTAGAATTACTTTTTTGTTATTTGCATTAAAAGTTTGTTTTACACGGTATTCGTTTAGAGAGTGGTTATGGATTATTTTCTTCCTAATAATCGCTGGTGCTTGTTATTTTTTATCAGGGCGTGATGAGGCGGTAAGAGCGGTAATTTTCTGTGCATCCTTTAAAGGCATTAGTTTACAGCGGGTCATGAAAACAACTTTTTTTGTTACACTTTCAGGGTGTTTGTTGTTGGTACTTTTGTCTGTAACAGGGATATTCGGAAATACCTATATTATTGATGATGGAGACAGAGGTATTCGATATTGCTTTGGATTAGGCCATCCAAACGCGTTTTATTGTATGCTTTGGATAATAGTTACCTTAGGAATTTATCTTTATTGGAATAAAATGAAAATATGGAGTTATGCTTTACTTCTGGGAATGGGTATTGCATTATTTATTCCTACAGATTCCAGGACCGGTTTTCTGTTTTTAATATTTACATTAGCAGTTTCTATAGTTCTTACTTACTTTCCTAGAATCCGGGAATGCAGGCTGATATATTTCCTTGGAATTGCTGCTTTTTTGCTTTGCGTAGTATTATCTGTATGGATAGCATGCTATGAACGTTACGAAGGTCCCTTTTATCCATTTGACCGCTTTTTTACCGGACGTATAACAAGTATGAATAATTGGGTAGATGGCGGTGGAGTACTGCGCAACTGGCGCCTTTTCTCCCGGCCGGAAAACATCAAGTATTTCGATATGGGCTATGTGCGCCTATTCTATTGGTATGGAATCATCCCCGGCGCGCTTTATGTGCTTCTGTACGCAATGCTGATGTGGCAGTGCTATAAAAAGAAGAATTATATGGGCTTCATGATGGTGCTCAGCTTTGCGTTGTACACCATGCTGGAAGCGCATTTTATTTCCGTATATCTGGGCAGAAACTATGCCCTGTTTCTGCTGGGGGCTTACTGGAGTGATATGCTCTGCTTCCGGAAGCCGCCTGCAGAGGGGATGCAGGATATACAGGAGGAATACTGGTGGCTGGGCTGGCGTTTTCTGGGACGGAAAGAAATGTTCAGGGAACCGGGCTGTTAAAAAGAAGCGTGAGAGGTATAGGGAATGAGGTTGGTAATTGACTGCTTCAAGCTGGTAAAGGGAAAAGGAAAAAGTATTGGTATTTACAACCTGGCGCAGAATCTGGCCCAGCATCTGACTGAGACGAACCGGAACGGAGAGCGCTGCGAGGAAATCATTGTGCTGGGGAACGAATATAACCGGAAGGATTTTGATATACCCGGCATCCATTTCGTTCAGATGAAAGGAAACCCGCTGAACAAGCTGACTTGCATCGTATGGGAGCTTTTTATTGTTCCGTTTCAGGCGCGTAAATATAAGGCAGACAGAATCCTTTTTCCCAGGGGATACCGTCCGCTGTTTTACAGAGGAAAGGATACGGTTATTATCCACGATCTGATCCCCTTCTTTTATGATAAATATTTTCCCGGCGTATTAAACCGGGTGGAAAATGCCTACATCATGAGCCGGCTGAAAGCTTCCATGAAGCATGCGGATCGGATTATAACGATTTCTGAATTTTCACGCAGAGAGATTGATGCCATGTGTCCGGGCAGCGGGAAAAGGGTCAGGGTAATTTACAATGGATTGAATGAAGTAAAATGTTCCCGGGATAAATGTGCCCTGATTCCGGAGGAACCTTATATTTATGCAGCCGCCTCAGGGCTTCCTCACAAAAATGCGGCGGGGGTGCTGAAAACCTATGATGCCTATTATCATCAGACACAGCATCCTGCCAGGCTGATAGTGGTGGGAATCCCCAATACAGATGGCTATGAGATCAGCAGTGAGGCGGCATCCCATGTGACCTGCTATAAATATATTGAACGTTCAGAGGATATGCACAGCCTTTTGGCCGGTGCAAGGGTTTTCCTGTTCCTTTCCCTGATAGAAGGCTTTGGATTCCCTCCGCTGGAGGCCATGCAGCTGGGGGTGCCGGTAGTCTGCTCCGACAGGACGGCACTGGCTGAGGTGGTGGGAGATGCCGGACTTCTCACAGATCCGGATAACTATGAGCAGAGCGTAAAATTCCTGAACCGGGTTCTGACGGAGGAAGAACTCAGACAGCAGCTGATAAGAAAAGGTTATGAGAATGTGAAGCGGTTCGGCTGGGACAGCCGCATTACGGCATACTGGGAGGAACTGACCAGGTGAGGGCTAAAATTTCGGTGATCATACCTGTTTATAATGCCTCCGGGCTTCTGCCCGACTGCCTGCAGAGCATTGCTTTGCAGACCTGGACTGATCTGGAGGTGCTGCTGGTAGACGACGGATCCACGGATGACAGCGCCGGCATCTGCCGAAGCTTTTGTAAAAAGGACAGCCGCTTCCGGCTGCTCCAGAAAGAAAACGGCGGCGTATCCTCTGCAAGAAACCTGGGGCTGAAAGAGGCCTCCGGTGACTATATTGCCTTCGTGGATGCGGATGACTGGCTGTGCCCGGAAATGCTGGAGCATCAGGTGGAATGCCTGGAAAAAGACGGCAGCGATATGGCTATGTGCGGCTTTCAGGAGGCAGGGGAAGCGGAACGGAGGCAGTTTCGCAGGGACTGTGGGACAGGAGAGAGCACACAGCTTCTGAAGAGACAGGATAAAAAGCTCTCAGATAAAAAGCCTCCGGATAAAGAAAATGCGGATAAGGAAAGACCAGACGGAGAAGCGGCGGGTATGGAAGAAACATATCCGGAGCACATCTCCATGTCGGTGGAAGCCTATGTGGCAGAATATCTTTTGGCCGGAAATACCCGATGCTGGAGTATTCTTTTTCGAAAAGAAATACTTCAGGAGGTGCGTTTTCAGGAAGGGCTGACAATCGGGGAGGATTTGCTGTTCCTCATAGACCTGCTCCCTGCATTGAAGAGGGTTTCCCTGATAAAGACAAGGGAATACTGTTACTATATCAATGATGATGGCGCCATGTTTTCAGGATTTAAGCCTGCATACATGGATCAGATAACCTGCTGGCAGCAGGCCCGGGAAAAAATAAAGCTTTTGTATCCGGATTATACGGCAAAAGCGGATATCAGCCTTTTTCAGGCGGCGCTTCTTACGGCCGGAAAGCTGGCACTGCTCCCGGCAGAGGAAAGAAGGGCGATGGCTAATTATACAGAAGTATGCCGTAAAGCCGCCAGAGAGGCAGTCCGGGACCGGATGGTAAGAAGAGGACTTCCGGCGGGGTATCAGCTGAAGGGACTTTTGTTTCTTTTAGCGCCGCCTTTGTATCTGGGGCTGTACCACCATTGGAAAGGGCGCCGGTAAGCCGGATTTTTATCAAAACAGGAAGGTGAGACTCCGTTGAAAAAAGATAAAATTGTTCTGTATATGCACGCAGGAAGCGGAAATCATGGATGCGAAGCAATTGCCAATACCGTATGCAAAATGCTGTCCAAGCCTGCAATCATCGTAACCAACAGCGCTGCGGAGGATGAAAGGTATTCTCTGAAAGGTTTATGTACGCTGATTGAGGAAAAGAAAATCAGGGAAAATTTTTTCATTCATGTATATTATTATCTGAAGGAACGTTATTTTCATGATCCGGAGGCTGCGCTGCGCTATCGGTTCAAAGAGGTGTGCGGCAGGAACCTGCGGGCGCTGAACATCTCCATCGGCGGCGATAATTATTGCTATGATCTTCTTTTAAAGGATTTAAAGCTGGCCAACCAGATGTTCAACAGTCAGGGGGCGAAAACGGTCCTGCTTGGCTGTTCCATAGAACCGGAGCTGCTGGCTGAACCTGATATTATCGATGATATGCGGCGCTACAGCAGCATCATAGCACGGGAGTCCATTACCTGGCAGGCATTGCAGGATGCAGGGCTGAAGGACAATACCTACCTTGTACCGGATCCTGCATTTCTTCTTGAAACAGTAAAAAAGCCTTTGCCGGAGAATTTTACGGAGGGCGGCATGGTAGGGCTGAATGTGAGTCCGCTGGTAGTTGAAAATGAAGCGGTGCCGGGGATTACCATGGAAAATTACAGGGCGCTAATCCGGCATATTCTTGATACCACGCAGATGAATGTGGCGCTGATTCCCCATGTGGTCTGGAAAAACAATGATGACAGAACGGTTTTAAAACGACTGTATGAAGACTTTAAGGAAACCGGACGAATAGTTCTCATTGAGGACTGCGGCTGCGAGGAACTGAAGGGCTATATCGCCAGGTGCCGTTTTTTTATAGGAGCCAGAACCCATGCCACGATAGCGGCCTATTCATCGCTGGTTCCCACCCTGGTGGTAGGGTACTCGGTAAAAGCCAGGGGAATTGCCAAGGATCTGTTCGGCACCTGGGAGGATTATGTGCTTCCGGTGCAGAGCCTGCGTCAGGAGGGGGAACTGATTGAGGGCTTCGAATGGCTTAAAAACCAGGAACAGTTTGTAAAAACACGGTTGGAAAAGGTTATGCCGGCTTATCTGGAACGCGCCAGGCAAATGGGAAAAATACTTGGAAGACTGGCAGAATGAGGGGATTAACTGTATGGAGCGGTTACAGGAACTGATACAAAGAACGGAAACAATCCAGAAGGTAAATGCGCTGCAGCAAAATGTGGCGAAACAGCTGTTCACCTATCCGATATTGGGGAAAAAAGAAAAGACCAAGCGGCGTATCAGAAAATATCTGCTTTTTCAGCAGATACCGCCCGTGGATCGGTTTTACTGGCCCAATGCGCTGCTTGCCAGAGGACTGTCGGAAGTTTGCAGAGGTACCTCAGACAATGTGAGTATTAATACGTTGGAGAGATATTTTAACAGGTGGATAAAGCAGGAAATGCCGATATACTATGTGGATAACATAACGAACGGCATTCCCTTACTTGATTTATATGAAAGAACCGGTAATGAAAAATACATGACAGGCGCCCAGCGCCTTGCGGCCTATCTGCTGAAGTATCCGGCGGATTCCAGGGGGAATCTTCCTTACAGGCTGAGGGATGGAAGCCATATTTATGCCGATGGTATCGGCATGGTCTGTCCTTTTTTATGCCGTTACGGCATCCTGACAGAGGATATGACGGCGGTTAAGCTGAGCGTCGTTCAAATGGTGCACTTCCTGGAGGGCGGGATGGACGAGGCATCGGGACTGCCATACCACGGCTTTGACAGCGATACCGGCGTAAAATATGGTATTATCGGCTGGGGCAGGGCCGTAGGCTGGCTGATGTCCGGTATCTCTGAGAGTCTGGCCTATCTTCCAGAAAAAACACCGCAGTTTAGTTTCCTGCGGGACCATTTTCAAAAGCTGTCCGCCATTGCTGTTGGTTTCCAGAAGGAAGACGGAAGCTTCCCCTGGCAGCTGCAGGCACAGGACGGACCCAGTGATTCCTCCGCCACGGCCATGATTGCCTGTGCGCTGCTGCGGGGAATGCAGTTTGAAAACCTGGACGGTCACTATGAAGAAAACGTGCTGCGTGCGGCCGAATATTTACTTGCCCATATGAAAAACGGCAGGGTGGAGCAGTGTTCGGCGGAGTGTGACGGCTTCAGCCAGTATCCTCAAAGATACGGAAGCTATCCCTGGGCGGACGGGCCTGCGCTGCGGTTGTTTGGGATGATGGAGGAAGTGTAGATGGGAAAGCCGCGTCTTATATTGTATGATACCTGCAACTACAGGGATTATCCCGTAGGCGGACAGGTGACAAGCATAAAAAATTTTCTCAGATTCCTTTCACAGGAATATCCGCAGCATACAGGAGAGGTTCTTCTTGTAGGGGTGTCATGTGATGCCAGCGAAGTTGGTAAGGTCAAAAGAATATCCATCGGTGGAGGCGAATATTCTTTTCTGGCCGTGACTCAGGCATCAGCTGATTTAAGCAAGGTGAAAAAATCCCTTCGACTGGATTATGTAAAGGGACTGTGGAAATATCGGAAGCTGATAGGGTTAACCAAGGAGGACTGCAATTATATCCATACACCGGAGGCCTTCGGTGCGGTACGCTTTCTCAGGCCCGGCGCTGTTTGTTATGTATTTTCCCATGGAACTTATTTGGATATGTGGCAGCGGGTACGCTTTTTTAAGAAGGCGCCTTTCATACGCAAAGCTTTTCAGGGTTTTCTGGTTCATGTGATAAAGAAGAGCACGGCTATCTTTGTTTTGGAACAGGAAACACTGGAAAATTACAGCGTTTACAATAAACATACGGTACATGTGGGAAATTCTATTGTGGTGCATCCTTATGAAGAAAGAAAACTGCATGAGGATAAAATACACTTTTTATATGCGGGAAGGCTCTCGGCCGTTAAAAACGTGGGGCCTATGATTGAAGCGGTTAAAAGTTGTGGCAGAAGCTGCGATTTTACGATACTGGGTGACGGTGAAGAGCGTAAGCAGCTGGAAACGCTGACCGGCGGAAACGAGAGGATTCATTTTGCCGGCGCGGTATCACCGGATGAAGTACAGGAAACGATGAAGGCAGCCGATATACTTGTTATGAATTCAACGTTTGAAGGGATTCCCATGATTATCCTGGAAGCCATAAGCCGGGGACTGCCGGTGATTACCACGGATGTCGGCGGGATTAAGGAAGTGCTGACTTACGGAAAGGATTCAGAGGTCACGGATGGAAGTGTGGAGAGCATTCATTCCGCAATGGACAAAATCGTGTCGGATTATGAACGTTATGCGAAGGCGGCTTATGAAAAATCCCTTCAGTTTGATTACCGGAAGGTAAACAGGAAGGTTTTTGATGTAATTAATGAAAGTCTGCAGTGGTGATTCAGGAAGTTTGCAAATTCGGGAAGCCTGGGATGCAGGTGATGCGGCCATTATGCCATGAGGGAATATCATGATACAGGACAAAAAGGATTTAAAAGAATATCTTGCATACGAGAGGGCGTTGTATTTCGGGGGAGAAAACAGTTCCTGGCTGTCGGCATGGCTTCTGCGTTCCAAATTCTACAGGATATGGCAGTATCTGTGGACATTAAGGCATGCGGAGTATCATAAAAACAGGAATACGCTCTGGGATAAGGCTGCATTTGTCTGGTACCACCGCAGGAAATACGTGCTGGGGAACCGGCTGGGCTTTGAAATCCCGGAAAATTGTTTTGAAAAAGGTCTGCTGATTTATCATATTGCCCCAATTGTAGTGAATGAGGACTCCAGGATCGGGGAAAACTGCCATGTTACAGGCAATTTCTGCGTGGGAAATACCGGCGCCGGAACAAAAAGCCCTGTGCTTGGCAAAAATGTGACTGCGGGATGGGGATGTTCGGTTATTGGGGATATCAGGATTGCGGATGGAGTTACGATTGGTGCCGGGAGCGTGGTTACACGGTCTATAAACCAGAATGGAGCAACTGTAGCCGGGGTACCGGGGAGGGTGCTGCATTTAAAGGAGTAGTATAGATTTATCTGTTCTTATGTTGGAAAAGGTGTTGGATATTGGATTAAAAACAGATATTGTGTTGGCATATTGGATTAAAAATAAATGTCAGAAAAAAGATATAAAATTATGAAAAAATCTGACAATATATAGATATCAAATAATTTTGTTGCTTTATAAGATGGATAACTTCTTAATATAAGAAAATACTGTATATTTCGTAAATGTAATAAAGTTAAGCAGGGTTGACTGAAAACTATAAAAAGAAAAAAGTATAAAGAGATTTAAAATGACTTATGCAAACGTAATTTGACTTTTACATAAAAAATATTTAAAAGTCAGCAAAAGCAAAAGTTTTTATTTTGAAAACAGAAATATTGAAAAGTGACTTTGAATTATCAGAAAATAATATAATATTTTTATATTATTATGACAAAATATTTTGAATGGTAAATTTGGATATACAATTATCACGGGATTTTTGTATTCTGTCCCGGGTTGGAGTGAAAAGTATAATGAAGCAAAAGCTAATAAGCGTGATTGTTCCGGTTTATAATGCAGAGAACTATCTTGAACGCTGTATTAACAGTATAATCAATCAAACATACAGTAATCTTGAAATTATTCTTGTGGACGATGGTTCCAGAGATAGAGGACCTCAAATATGTGATTCTTATGCGGCTGGAGACAAAAGAATCCGTGTGATTCACAAACAAAACGGCGGCCTGATGTCGGCCTGGATGGCAGGGGTTAATGTGTCTGCCGGGGATTATCTGAGCTTTATTGACAGTGATGACTGGGTAGAAACCAATATGATGGAGGAGATGCTTAAGGAGGCGGCGGGAATTCCGGGAGAAGTTATTTGTGGAAACTTCGTGATCGAGAAAGACGGACATTCTACCAGCCATTTCCATGAGCTATCGCCGGGTATATATGAAGGCATTCTGCTGGAGAATTCAATTAAAAGAAATTTATTGGGAAATGAGCGGCGTACCATATCAATGTCACGGTGCATGAAGCTTTTTTCCCGGGAATTGATTGTGGATAATATGATTTACTGCAATCCCGGCATTAAAATGGGAGAGGATGTAAACATTGTTCTTCCGGCGTTATTGGACAGCAGGAGGGTGGTAATATTAAAGGAAGCGCTGCATTACCACTATTTTTATAACGATGCTTCTATGGTACACAAATATGATGCGGGGATGTACGATGGAATATGCCTTCTGATAGACGCCATTAAAAAAATATTCAGCTCTAAGAGTATTACAGACTGGCAGGGACAATGGGAGAAGGAAAGCCTGTTCCTGCTTATGCTGGCTGTAAAAAATGAACTGCGCGGCGGCAAAAAGGGCTTCACAGACAGAACAAAAAAAATTTGTAAAGCTGAACATGTGAAAACAATAGCTGATAAGTATAAAATTCGTCCGGAGGATAATGTAAATAAACTTCTTATCTGGGTAATGAGAAGGCCCTCTGTTTTCCGTTGTGGAGCAGGAATGATTATCTTTGAATTGTATGACAGGATTAATGGATAACAGAAAATGTGCGAATATACTGACGCTAATAATAATTGCCCGAAAAGTGGGAATATTTTTGAAACTTTGTATGGGAATGCATATTTTCAGAACTATATTATGATATCTTAAAAATTGTACTACAAAATATAATTATTTTTTAAGTAGTCTTATTAGTCGGAAATAAATGTATATTGTTGGAAAATTGTGGATTAATAGCAGAATACATATAATTTACAACTAATAGAACAGTGAAAATATTAAAATGCGAAAATTATTAGTATATTTGAAAATAGTCAGAATATTCTGAACTTATATACTTTTATATACTATTGCAGGAAGGATTGAATGGAGTCGATGATAGTAATACGAGTTATGGGCGGTTTGGGAAACCAGATGCAGCAGTATGCTTTATATGAAAAGTTTAAGGCTTTAGGAAAGGAAACACGGCTTGATACATCATGGTTTGACAATGCTTCTATGCAGGAAAATGTATTAGCCAGACGCAGCCTGGAGCTGAGGCTTTTTGATAATCTCACCTATGAAGCCTGCACTCCCCAAGAGAGAGAGGCTCTTTTGGGAAAAGAAGGGTTTTTTAATAAATTGGAACGAAAACTGTTTCCTTCCAAAAACAAGCATTTTTATGAAAGTGAAATGTTCCATCCGGAAATTTTTATGTTACACAATGTATATTTGGAGGGACATTGGGCCTGTGAAAAATATTATCATGATATTATGCCGCTTCTGCAGAGTAAAATAATATTTCCTAAAACTGATAATATTCAGAATAATATGTTAAAAAATAAAATGAAGTCAGAAAATTCAGTCAGTATCCATATCCGACGCGGAGATTACCTGGACCCTGAAAATGCAGCCATGTTTGGAGGAATCTGTACAGACAGTTATTACAAGTCGGCGGAGGGATATATACGTGACAGAGTAACAAATCCTCATTTTTATTTATTTTCCGATGATCCGGCCTATCTGCGCGAGCATTATAAGGGTGAGGAATATACCGTTGTTGATTGGAATCACGGCGCTGATAGCTTTTATGACATGGAATTAATGAGTTGCTGCAAGCATAATATCTGTGCCAACAGCACTTTCAGCTTCTGGGGGGCAAGGCTTAACAGGACAGAGGAAAAAATTGTAATACGACCGGCAAAGCATAAAAACAGCCAGCAGGCTGAGCCGGAACTAATGCATGAATTGTGGGAAAACTGGGTTATAATTGATGAAGAAGGCAGAATTGTCTGAAAATCATACTTATTTATAAATATTGTGAGTAAAATTATTTTATTTCGATGTATAATTTATTAATTATAAAAGCAAAGTTATTTGGGAGGAATAATGCAAATTACACATAAGATTATTGGTATTTTTAGTATGCTTATTTTAGTGTTATGTCTTTGGTGGATTCCTAAATTAGAAAAAACAACTGAGAAATCAAATCTAATTGATTTAATAGGTTTTGATGTAGAAGGGTGTGAAGCTGCATATAGAGTTAAATTATTTGAGGGGGAAGATGGTGAATTTTATGTTTTTCTTCCTTCTTATGCTTTTTTTGATAAAATACGAATAAGTGTCAATGGAAATATAGAGGTGTTATTTAATGGTTCCATAATAAAAAATGGAGAATGCTTGAATGTTGCTTGGATTGGAGAAGATACTCACATGATGTTAACAGATAAAAAGGAGGGTGAGTTTATCGAAGGAAAAATAAATTTTTATGTTTCTAAAAATCTGCCGGCTATTTATTTATCAACCAAAAGTGGTTCCATGGATTATATTGATTCAGATAAAAAAAATAAAGAGAGCGGTTATATTATTATTACATCAGAAGAAGGAAAAGAACTATATTCCGATAAAATAGATAAGATTAATGGAAGAGGTAATACATCATGGGAAGTACCAAAAAAGTCATATAGTATAGAACTACATTCCAGAGCCAGTTTACTTGGCATGTCTGAAGCAAAAAAATGGATCCTTACAGCTAATTATTATGATGGTACATTTATACGAAATAAAATAGGATTTCAGCTTGCACAAGAAGCAGGATTAAATAATACACCAGATAGTCGATTTGTTGATTTATACGTAAATGGGAGGTATTGGGGGTTATATCAGTTAACAGAAAGGATAGAAGTTGATAAAAACAGGATAAATATAGGAAGTGGTTTTTTAATGGAAGTAGATTATCCTGAACGGGCCGTATACGAAAATAATATAATGTATTTAGAAAATGGTCAGCCGATCGTTATACATAATCCTAAAAAGGTTACTAAGTCTCAGATATTATTTTTGCAAAGTTGGTATCAAGATATGTTTTTGGCTTTATACTCGGAGAATTACTTCAATCCTGTAAACGGAAAATATATATTTGATTATTTAGATAAGGAATCTTTCGCCAGAATGTATCTGGTAGAAGAAATTTTAGAGGATTTGGACTTCGGAGTAACAAGTCATTATATGTATAAGGGAGAGAACAATGAAAGTCTCCTTTTTGATGGTCCGGTTTGGGATCTTGATAATACAATGGGTAGAGGTTATTATAAGAGAAATGAGTTCTTTGCGATTGATCAGTCTCTTTCTTCTAATCAAATAAGTCGATGGTATGCGCGGCTTTGCGGCAATGATGAATTTCAACAGACTGTTTTAACGGAGTGGAAAGAGCGGGTGGGGCCAGCGTTGGAGCATATATCCAACAGGGAAATTGATGACTTGGTTAATAAACTTGAAGCTTCAATAACAATGGATATAAAACGTTGGCCGGGTCCAAGGAGTCGTTTCATGTCTCAAGCAGATCTATATACCAATGTTGAATTTTTAAAGAATTATATGTTGGAACGGTACGAATTCTTGGATTGTTCTTTTTCTGAAAATTGGAAAAACACGTCGATGTTTATGGAGAATAAGGCGGAGGGATTGCCTGCATTAGAGCAAATTGAAAAGTATCAATTGCCAGACGAGAATACTGAAAAACAAAAGGATACACAGGAAGGGCATAATTTTTTGGGGAATCATGGAATAGTACTCTTTTTAGTGATGTTTTTGGGAGGATGTATATTAATATTTGTGGATAGAAAGAGGAAATGGTAGTTAATGGAAAGTAAAAATACTGGGCATTATCGGTATGAACTAAAATATATATGCTCTGATTTGCAACTTGTTCAAATTGAGGAAAGAGCAAGAAGTCTGCTATCTAAAGATTCTCATGTAGGGGAGAAAGGATACTATACTATTAGAAGCCTGTACTTTGACGATTTACATAATAGTGCATTTCTCGATAAAGAGGAAGGAAATAATCCCAGAGAAAAGTATCGTATCCGCTTTTATGATAATAGAACTGATGTAATACATTTGGAAATTAAGAAAAAAGTTGGAGCAAAGGTTCAGAAAGTTTCTAGTTCTATTTCTAAACAGGAAGCAAATTCTATAATAGATGGTAATTGGGGAGATATTTGTGGAAATACAGACCGGGTTATACAGAAATTGTATCTGGCAGGTGTCATGCGGCTATTTCTACCCAAAATTATCGTGGAGTATGATAGAATTCCCTTAATATGTAAGGAGGGCAATGTTCGGATTACGATTGATAAAAATATACGTTCTTCTTCTCATTATAAGACATTTTGGGATGATATGCTGCCTACCCGTCCGATTATGCCTTCAGGACAGCACTTGCTTGAGGTTAAGTTTGATGAATTCCTACCGGATTATATTTATAGAACATTACAATTAGAAAATATGACTCAAACAGCGTTTTCAAAGTATTACTTGTGTAGAAAGTATTATATTTAAATATTAAGGAGAATGAGATGGGATTTACTGATATTTTTAAAAAGTCTTTTTTAGATGGCTTTACAAGTATGGAACTTGGATTTAAAGAAATAATTGTAGTATTTTTAATTACAGCCTGTTTAGCTATGTATATCTTTTTAGTATATCGAGTGGTTACACGAAGAACCTTTTATTCTAAAAATTTTAATATTGCGCTTGCTATGCTCTGTATGATAACTGCAGCTGTAATTCTGACAATACAATTTAGTATTGTTATTTCTTTGGGGATGGTTGGAGCTCTCTCCATTGTACGATTTCGTACGGCGATAAAAGATCCTATGGATTTGGTATTTCTATTTTGGTCAATTAGCGTTGGCATAATATGTGGTGCGGGGCTGGCAGAGATAGCAGTTATTTTGTCCCTTCTTTTAACGATTGGGATTATATTGCTTGACAGATTACCTATTGCAGCAGCACCGATGTTGCTTGTAATTAATACAAATAGTATTGAGAACGAGGGACAGATTCTTTCTGTTGTATCGAAATTCAGCAAATATAGTAAAGTAAAATCAAGAAATATATCTGGAACAAGTATGAATATGATTATAGAATTGCGTACAAAACAGGAAAGTGAACTTGTTAAAGCTGTTAACAGTCTTGAGCATATGCAGTCAGTTTCACTTCTATCACATGATGGAGAAGCGACGTATTAGGGAAAAGATTTATAAATGCGATAAATGGCTAATTCCTGAGGAAAGAGGAAAAATGAGTTATAGAGTGAAAATAAGTAATATGCATAATCGTCTTATAAAAACTGGATATGTTCAAGTTTTCGCAATTAATTTTTTTATTGCAATGCTAAGTTTTATAGGACTAATTTTAAGGGGAAATGGAATTTTTACATTATGTAATGATTTTAATGAACAACAAATTCCATTTCATATGTTGGCTAATAATGCATTAAAAAATGGGGGATACCTTTGGAATTGGAGTATTGATTTGGGATCCAGTTTTGTTGGTGCTTTAGGATTTTATGTATTAGGAAGTCCATTTGCTTGGTTGTCATTTTTATTTCCTGCTAAATATTATCCATTTGTTACTGGTTGGTTATATATGATGAAATATGCAACAGCGGGTATGTTTGCTTTTGGGTACATTAAAAGATTCACCAATAAAAGATATGCAGCGCTTGGAGCTATTCTTTATGCATTTTCAGGCTTTCAGTCAATTAACCTTTTGTTTCATCATTTTCATGATGCGGTTGCATTTTTTCCATTATTGCTGATAGGATATGAAAAACTGATACGAGAAGGGAAAAAAGGAACCTTTGCATTAGGGGTATGTATTAATGCATTTGTAAATTATTATTTTTTTATACAAGAAGTAGTATTTATAGTCATTTATTTTTTATGTCGGGAAGGAATAAACATTTGGAAAAAAAGGAAATTAATAGGAAGTTGTTTTTTTGAAGGAATAATTGGAGTAGGGATGTCAGCTGTATTGTTTATCCCTTCAGTACTTTTTACTATGCAAAATCCCAGACTATCCAGACTTTTATCAAAAGAGTATTGGTTTTACAAAGGAAACAGAGATTTTTTGCAGATAATCCGTACCTTATTATTCCCTGGGGAATTAATGTGCTCCCAGTCTTGTATAAAAGAATTTGACTGGTCCTCTTGGTCCTCGTATCTTCCAATGATAGGTATTACATTAGTTATTTGTTATATTTTTACTAACAGGAGAAGCTGGTTAGCAAAAATTCTCACTATTTGCATTATCGCCACCGGAATTCCTATAATTAACAGCGTTTTTGGCTTATTCTCTGATACTAATTATCACAGATGGTTATATATGCTGATATTGATGATGAGCCTGGCATCTGCAATTGTTATGGAGAACAGAAAAAAATATCCAATAAAGCTTATATCATCAGTAATGACCTGCTTTATGATTTTTATTGTTGTTGGTTCATATTGGTGGTCAGCTAATAAATTTGAATTGATTTTACAGCCAGATGTTTTTTTAACCTGGTCAATGACGGGAATTATGGGTGTTTTCTTAACTTTGTTAATAATAATATTTGCAAAGAAGGAAAGAAATTATTTTATTTTTATGGGTATCGGAATTACAATTTTTAGTATTTATACAACGGGACATACTGCACAGTTATATCATCAAATATCGTACCAGTCTTCTCAGGAGTATTATGAGCGTATACAGGTTTTCCAGGAACTTGAATTGCCGGATAGCCGTTATCGAATTATCAGCAGTGATAATACTTTATTGATGACGACACAATTACCTGGAACAGGTTCGTTTACATCTATGGTAAATGGTTCGATTTATGAATTTTATGAGGCGCTGGGTACTTCAAGACCCATATTTACCCCAGAAGGACCAGAAGGCACAGTGGAATTGGTAGGAGGGAAATATTATTTGTCACAGAATCCCGATGATGGTAATAAATGTATTCAAAAAATTGGTAAAGGGGAATTTTTATATTATTTATATGAAAATGAACTTGTTGTACCGATTGGCAGTACATATAATACTTATATGACATATAGCGTTTATGAGCAGTTACCAAAGGAACTTAAAGGGATGGCTATGCTAAAAAATTTAATTATTCCGGATAAGAATGAAGAAGAGGTGGCTCTATTATTAAAAAAATATGATCAGGAAAAGGATGGAAAAATTAGAATTCAAGATAAACAGTCTTTGGTTAATGAGCGGTGTTCAGAGGCTTCAAGTGAATTTATCAGAAATTATAATGGTTTTAAATCTATAATCACTACAGAAAACAGTAAATATGCTTTTTTCAGTGTCCCATATGACAAAGGATTCAGCGCATATGTTAATGGAAAAAAGGTTAATATTTTAAAAACAAATGGTATGATGGCTGTACCCATAGAAAAAGGAAAAAACGAAATAACTTTTATTTATACAAATTATGATTTATTGCTGGGGAGTATTATCTCAGTAATCTTTATCTGTTTATGGATATACTATAGAAAAAGTGCTGTTAATGCTAATATAGTGGAGGAATAAAAAAATGTTAAAGAAAATAAAGAGTTTTTTTATTACAATATTTTCTGATTCAAAAAAGCAGCCTTTATCAATAGTATCTTTAATTATTTTTTTGCTTAGTCTGCTGCCCTTGCTGTATATGTGTAAATATGTACATGCTTCAGGAGATGACTATGGATATGGGGCGTGGACGCATTCTGCATGGTTGGATACACATTCGTTGGTAGAAGTTTTTAAAGCAGCCTGTCGTACCGTTGAACATTATTATATTGGGTGGCAGGGAACTTGGTCATCTATTTTCCTTTTTACGCTGCAGCCAGAGGTGTTTTCTCCAAATTCCTATTGGATTGTTCCTATTATTATGATGGGATTGACTGTAGGTGGAACATCCTTATTAGTGTATTATTTGTTGGTAAGTAAATTGGGATTCTCAAAAGGAGTTTTTCTTACAATAGATAGCTGTCTGCTATTTTCGATGCTACAATTTATACCAAGAACTAAGTCTGCGATTTTTTGGTATAATGGTACTGCTCATTATATTATTCCCTATTTTTGGGCAGTAATTTCTATTTATTGCTTTTTCAAATTTATAGACACATATAAACTTAAGTTTTGGCTTGTTGCATTATTTTGTATGTTTATGTTAGGAGGAGCCAGTTACCTGGCTGCTTTGTTAGCTCCGATTATTCTGATTTATTTACTAATAATAAATGGGAAAAAAAGAAGGACTTCTCTATTATTATTAATTCCCTTGGGAGTAGAAGCAATTGGCCTTTTAATTAGTATGAAAGCTCCGGGAAATACAGTTCGTGGCGGAGATGAAATTAGATTTACCGTTGCAAAAGCGATAGGAACAATAGGACAGTCATTTTATGAAGGGATTATAACAATAGGTCAATATATAATAGAGCGTCCTGTTATTTTTATTATTTTTATATTTACTGCTGTGATTATATGGGATGCATTACTGAGAGGAGAGGGGAAATTTAAATTTAAAAATCCTGTTTTATTTATAATCCTTATGTTTTGTACGTATTGTGCAATGTTTGCTCCAGGAATTTATGCTGGTACAGAGGTTTCAGGGGGAGTGCCCAATACTATTTTTCAGGTATTTCTCCTTACGGCATCAGCCTCAATAATATATACACTTGGTTGGTTCTATAATTATCAGCTTAAAAGAAAAGGTAAAAGGATGAATATCCCATTTTATTTAGACTGGCGCAAATTTAGAATAAATGGTATAATACCAGCACTTATCTTGTGTTTTATTCTGGTGTTAATATGCAGGAGTTATATTCGTGATTCAACAATGGGTCAGTGTATTGAATATGTAATAAGTGGACAAGCAGACGATTATAAGGAACAGATGGATGAAAGACTTGCAATTTTGTTGGATGATTCAAAGAAAGATGTTGAATTGCCTCAGATTAATCAGGAACAGGGACCGTTGATGCATATGGAAGTTTTGGGGGATCCAAACGCATGGACAAATCAAGTGGCCTGTCAGTTTTTTCGGAAAGATAGAATTGTGGGAATAGAAAGGAAATAATGAAAACACGTAATTCGAATCTGGAAATGTTACGTATCCTGGCTATAGTTATGATATTGTATATACATGCTTTTGGTTTGATTTCCGGCATGGGTTATACTAATTTTGGCAGAGAAATAACGGTATTAGCTAATTGTATATGTAATATAGGTGTTAGCTGTTTTATTTTGATTTCGGGATATTTTAGCATAAGATTTGATTGGGATAAAATTATAAGAATGGAAATAATGGTTATTTTTTATTCTTTATGCATGGCAATTCTGGGAGTGCTTTTTTTCCCGGAAACAATAACAGACGGTGTGCTGGAATTGTTTATTAAATCATGCATTCCGGTGATATCAAGAAAATATTGGTTTTATAGTTGCTACATTTGTCTGGTATTAATGAGTCCTTTTTTAAATAAGGCTGTAGAAAAGGCAGAAAAGAAAGATTTTCAACGAATTCTTTGCGTGATGCTTATTTTGTTTAGTGTACTGCCTACCATTTTTTATTTTGAAATTACAATGGATAATGGAAAAGGATTAATTAATATGATTACATTGTATCTACTCGGAAGATGGATACGGATGTATGCGGATTTTCAGATAAATAAAAAACGGGGGATTGTGGTGTTTATAGTTTTGGCAGGAATTAATTATCTATCCCATTTATTTCCTATAAAATTAGGAGGGATTATTCACACATTAACGTTGGATAATAGTATAACTAACATCTTAATGGCAGTTTTGCTTTTCTATTTATTTAAGGATTTAAAAATAAAGTCTTACATAGTTAATTTTGTCGCGACTACTATTTTTTCTGTATTTATTATGAATACGTTTGTAATGCAACTGGTTCATACCTACATTGTCAGATTCGACATGGATAAAATCCGTTCAAACTGGATGCCCTTGTGGATTACAGCAGATGTGCTTTTAACCTTTATAATTTGTTTTGTAATTGAAGTTTTGAGGAAGAAGTTATTGGGTAAATTAGAAGCACTGATTGTCAAAGGGATTAGTAAAGTTCGTATAAAAATAGAGGATATATGTAACAGGAATATATTAGAACAAATAAAAAAATATCTTATTTGAGGAAGTGTTAAATGAAACAGATAAAAAAACAGTTTATTCAAGGGCATAGTTTGAATAAACGTATACGGTAAATCAATAGTATCGTGCTAGTCTCCTCGCTCCATGAGATAATAACTCCAGAAAACTACAAGTTTTTTAAAGGAGTTAGTGTCATGGATAAAATCACACATCAGGTCCGTGCAGAGCACTGGACCAGGATCCTGAATGAATGTATGAACAGCGGGATGTCCAAGACCGCATGGTGCCGGGTAAACGGGATCTCTGAGAAGCAGTTCTTTTACTGGCAGCGTATCCTGCGCCGGGAAACCTATGAAGCATCTCAGAATCTGGCATTGCCTGTAGCAGAGACGGAACAGTTGTCCGCTGTTCAGAAGACAGTATCTTTCGCTGAGATCAAACTTCCTGTCGTATCACCAGACGCATCTTCCGTTTTCCATCCGGATCTGGTGATTCGGAAAGGGAACCTTGTCCTGGAGATCTCGAATTCGGCCTCGGCAGAATTACTCTCCCGGGTAGGAGGGATTCTTCATGCTGAATAACGAATCCGGCTTTCGGAAGGTTTACATTGCCGCCGGCTTATCCTCTCGATATTTTTATCCTCATCTTTTTGAGAAGGCATTGATTTTAAGGCATTTTTTCAGAAAAATATGAGGATAAAAAGTCATATGCGATAATGAAATCACAATAAAATCGGAAGGATGTGATTTCATGAATTACGACGAAACCGTAAACAAAGTAATGATACTGCTGAAAGAAAAGGAGATATGTTCAAGTAGCCAAAAATCACACAGAGATTGCTATGAGTCCCTCAGGCTTTTTATAAAGCAGAGAAATGAGGAGTATTCAGATTGTATTCGTGAAGGTTGGATATCTGAGATCAAAACTGAATTACCACGGCAAAGATGTGCCATATGGATACAGTATGTTTACCAGTTGGAGGAGATGGACTCCACAGGGACTGTTTCCGACCGCAGACTTTATCTTAATCAGTCAAACTATGACAAGCTGCCTTTATTATGGAGAAAAGATCTTGACATATATCTGGATGATTGTAGTAAACGCTATACAACTCGTACATTAGAATTAACCCGTATTTACTGTTCTTCAGGCTTATTCTTTCTGGATGATATCGGGGTTCATGCTATTACGGAGGTCACCTATGACTCGATTATAAAACTGACAAAGACAAAAATGTATTGTTCTGATGATACAAGAGCCGTGATACTGAATAATACTGCGCGAATGATCAGGTTTTATGGTGAAAAGGGACTTTGCCCTATGAGCTATGTTCTTGTTTTTGATTGCCAGATATTTCCTCATATCGGATTACTGTCGGATTTCTCTGATGAAAGTCTTACAGTGCTCCGGAATATAACGAGTGTAGCCATGTCGGTGGACAGTTTCTATAATTCAATCGTACCTTTTATTGAACTTTTAGTCTGAACTTTGCATGAAAGTTACACTAAATCTCTTTTTGGCACCTTCCGCTGCCA